>SESF01013771.1_pt1 | contig 127578 bp, 113 predicted proteins | sample 3171521 | NCBI WGS metagenome assembly SESF01 (sample SAMN10866945, study PRJNA518727) | freshwater metagenome | biome: subpolar coniferous forest; feature: holomictic lake; material: water; isolation source: holomictic Lake 227, 6 m and 8 m depth | place: Canada: near Kenora, Ontario | collected...
TGAGTGTGTCAGGAACAGGGACTGTATCAGGCTTCTCAAAACGATAGGCTTTATTTAAAAAGTAATCTTTGTATTCCTCCTGCCAGTTCCCATTGGCCTTCTTTACCCCGTCGTTGATTCTCGTTTCCCATCCATAATTCAGGAAAAAGTTCCCTTGAGTCAGGTATCTCTGCAGATGCCATGCAACCTCTGTTGAACCGCCTCCGTTTTTCCGGAGGTCGATGATCAGTCCCTTTGCATTATACAGCTCCTTGGCAATCCTGTCAAATTCTTCCATGGCCTCTTTTTCCGGCATAAACCGGTTAAAGCTCACGAAGGCAACCTGGTTGTCCATCCATTTGAAATCGACCACGTTTCTCGAATACTCAGGGACCGTGCCCCAGTTCCGGTCATTCTTTGTGCGAATCTCCTCCCCGTTCCGCTGAAGCTCAATGTTTACAATTGTACCATCGCGTTTTTTTATCGTAGCCCTGAAGGGATGGTCTTTGAAATCACTCTGGATATCATAAATCGCCTGCATCCACATATGCTGTTCGGTGGAGGCGGAAATATAGGGGAAGATATCCCTTTCAAGATATTGTATTGTAGGAAGATGGTCTATTTCTGTTATTTCTGCACCTACCCAGGTTGAATCCTGCCCCGGCATCTGACGAACCGCCGTAATGTAAACTTTATGGTCAAAGTCTTTAAGAGAAACCGGGATGTAATCCGTGTACCTGTAAAATTGCCCGTTGGAACCAACCTGTGTGTGCCCGTCATGCAGGGATGCCATAAACTTTTGTAAAAGCCGGTAATACTCGTAGTCATTCCTGGTTGCGGTTACTTGCGGAATATAGAATCTGTAGAGACTGTCCAGATTGAACCCCAGCCGGTCGATGTTCACAAAATTGTATTTTGTTTCAGACCACACCTGGCTGAACCAGTATAGTTTTTCCTCCCGGGTTATTTTATCGGGAAAATCCCTGATGCCAATGATCTCGGTATGGGCCGTGTCCTTTGAATTGAGCACAATGCTGAATTTTATCGTATCATTTTTTGATACCTGAAATGCAGCTGTGTCCATATCGGTCCGGAATATAACCTCATTTTTTTCCCGGGAACAATATACTTTCAGCCTGTCGGGATTTTCTTCAGGTGAGATCTTCCAGTCGGTTGGCCTGCCACCGATTAGAACGGTGATGTTTTTGGCGGCCGAATGCATGATTTTCTGGGACCGGGCCATCGGTCCTGAAGAAACAAGCAAAAATAAAATCAGGATTTTTTTCATGGGGTTTTCCTGGTTTTTCTTTTCCTGAGAAGGGCATTCAATACTGCTGCAATGAAAAGAATCACGAGCAAGATGGAGCTGGATCGCGAAATTTTCTCCCCGGCTGAATATACCCCGGGTTCAAACCGGAATTCGAGGTTATGTTTGCCGGCCGGAAGGACCATGGCACGTAAAACATAATCGGCACGGAGATGGGGCGCAGGGGCTCCGTCAACAAAGGCATTCCAGCCTTTGGGATACCAGATCTCTGAAAAGACCGCCAGCCTGTTGCTTTTGGCTGAGTACTGATAGCTGATCCTGTTGGGGGCATAGCTGGCTTCACGGATAAAATCGGAGGTGTCGTGCCCCGGCTGGCCCCGGGTCAATTCTGCACTGAACTTTTTGTCAACAACTGCCACTGAATCGGGCCGGAACCCGGTGAGTGCATTGAGTTCTGCATCGGCATTGTCTGCCAGTAAATAAGATTGAACAAACCAGGCATTGCCAAGTGCTGCCGGATTGTATCGTGCCACCGGGCTGCCTTTTTCATCGGCGACTATAAAATATTTCGTATTCAGCATGTTCAGCACCGCCATGTTTTGTTTGCTGATGTGATGTTCGATCAGCTCCTGGTAACGGCGCATCTTTACCCCGCTGTATCCCCCGATGGACTTATGAAAATAGGAGGTACTGGCATCGCTGAACGGGTCGACCGTAAGGTTGTATACCCTGAAGTTCGGATCCCGGTCCTGCAGGATCTGCTCGTCAGCCGGACCAGGCTGGAATGGCACTTCAGCCCTGTTCCGGGAGGTGAAACTGTCATTGTTAAGGTGGCGCTTGTTTACGGGGAACATGTCGGCAAGAAACAGGATGATCAAGCCCAGGTATGCATATTGCTTCCTGATTTTATCAAATAAAACACCCCAGAGCAGCAGTGCGGTAAGTGTGATAAATAGGAACCCCCTGAAGGCATCCATCCTGAGAAGGTTCTTCCGGTCATCCCGGATGGCCTGCATGAACCAGTCGGGCAGTTGTTTGGCCATCTCACTATCCCTGGGGCCGGTGAAATCAAGAAACATCCCCGGGAAAAGGGCGAAGAAAAGGGTGATCCCGCCCGAAAGGAAGAAGGCGATCTTCAGCGCCCTGAAGTTCCTTTCCCGGTCGGCCGTGTTTTCAAAAAACACCTTCAGTGCGATGATCCCAAGTAGTGGCATGGCAAATTCGGCAATGACAAGGGTCATGGTCACCGCCCTGAATTTATTATATCCAGGGACATAATGAATGAAGAGATCAGAGAACGCCATAAAGTTGTGGCCCCAGGCCAGGAGGATGGAGAGCAGGGTGGCCGACAGAAGCCACCAGCGGATAGGGCCCTTTACGATGAGGAGCCCCAGGAGGAAAAGGAAACAAACGATCGCCCCCACGTAGACCGGCCCGGCAGTACTGAACTGGTTCCCCCAGTAATTATACGGGACCGGCTGGTTGATGTACTGGCTGATGGTGCCGGGGTCGATGCCGTTGACCCGCATGGCGCTGACCACTTCCGATTTTTCACCCAGCGGGCTCACTGAAGCACCGCCCTGAAAACCAGGAATAAGCAGGGTCATCGTCTCCCCGATTCCATAGCTGTACTGGGTGATATAGTCCTTGTCAAGTCCGGCAGTTTTCACCGGCCCTGCTGTTGTCAGCTCTGATTTCCCGCGGATGGTGAACTTCCCGTATTCCCAGGTGGCCCAGAGGGTTGTGATGTTTGTGAGCACGGCAAAAAGGAGGGCAATGAGCAGCACGCCCACCGATTTGACAAACGGGGCGATCTCCCTGAACCTGACTGCATGAATAAGTTTAAAGAGGCCCAGCAGGAGTGCGATGACCGCCAGGTAGTAGGTGATCTGGGGATGGTTGGTTTTCACTTCGAGCGACAGGAAGATGGCCGTCATCAATCCGCCCCAGAGATAATGACGGCGGAAGGTCAGGATGAGACCTGCAATGACAGGCGCCATGTAGCCAATGGCATGAGCCTGCGAATTGTGACCAACCTCTATGATGATAAAAAAGAATGAAGAGAACCCGAATGCAATTGCCCCGGCAATAGAAAGCCATGGGTCGACCCGCATGGCGAGGAGCAGGATAAAAAAGCCGATGAGATACAGGAACATCAGGTTCGCAGGATGAGGCAGGCCAAGCGTCATCAGACCATCAAGGTACCCGATAAAGTTACCCTTGTAAACGGTGGAGACCTGGTACGCAGGCATACCACCGAACATGGAATTGGTCCATAAGGGCTCCTGACCTGTTTGTGCCCTGAAATCAGCAATCTCTTTTGACGCACCCAGGTGCTGTGCAATGTCGCTTTGCCAAAGCTTTTTCCCTTCGAGCAGGGGTGAAAGATAGATGATGGTTATTGACAGGAAAACAACCACTGCCACCCCATATGGAAGTATGGCCTTAAGATTGATGTTTTTCATATGCCCAAAAATACAAAATAAATCCAGCGGCACATCTGTCTTTTCAGTCCTCACAAGGGTCAAAGTTCGGGAAAGATGTGTCTCGTTTTTCGCCACGGTTATCGTCATTATTTCCATCTTTACCGAATTATTTTCCGCATGGCCGACGGATGGATTAGTTTTGCAAAACTCCAATCATCTGAAATAATCTGATTTTCCTATGCAAACCAAAATTTACTTTGTTACCACACTGTTCATTCTTCTTTCCTCCAGGGTATTTTCACAGGAGATCCTGCAATGGCACGGGACCGAACGAACCGGCATTTACCACGAAACGAATCTTTTGAAAAGCTGGCCTGAAGCAGGGCCGGCGCTGATCTGGGAGTGCGACAGCATCGGGAATGGATACGGTTCTCCCATCATCACTGCTTCTACCATTTATGTAAACGGGGAGATTGATACCATAAGCTATCTGTATGCGCTGTCCCGTTCAGGAAAATTCCTTTGGAAAGCGCCCATTGGAAAGGAATGGACATTGAATTACCCCGGAACGCGCAACACGCCGACATTTGTGAATGACATGATTTATGTAACTGCCGGCCTGGGAACAGTGGCCTGCCTGGATGCAAAATCAGGAAAGAAAGTGTGGTCGGTCGATATGGCAACCGACTTTCATGCACCAATGGTCCGGTTTGGATTTTCGGAATCGCTGGTTGTCAGCGGAGATGACGTTTATTGCTGCCCGGGAGGCACCGACACCAATGTGGTAGCCCTGGACCGTTTTACCGGAAAAATCAGGTGGATCTGCAAAGGGCTCGGACAGATGACATCCTACTGTTCACCGGCACTAATCCGGTTAGCCGACCGGGATATCCTGGTCACCTTCACCAAAAGCGCCCTGCTCGGAATTGATACCAAAGATGGAAAACTCCTGTGGTCGCACAAACAGGACAGTGAAGGAGATGTGCACATCAACACCCCGCTTTTTGAAGATGGATGCATTTACTATATCACCGGCGACGGGAACGGATCAGTTAAACTGAAACTGTCAGCAGACGGGAAGGAGATTACCGAAGTATGGAGAAACGGGGCCTGCGACAATACAATGGGAGGTTTTATCAAACTGAATGATTACATCTATACAGCCAGTTACGGCCGGAGATACTGGTATACACTTGATGCGAACACCGCCCAAATCGTCGATTCCGTGAAATTCGACAAAGGGGTCACCATTTATGCCGACAGCATGCTTTACTGCTACAATGAAAAAGGTCAACTGGGTCTCTTCAAACCAAACGGTCCCAAAATGGTGCCGGCGGGGTCGTTTAAGGTCACCCGTGGAACCAAGGCGCACTATGCACACCCGGTCATCTGCCAGGGAGTTATGTATGTCAGGCACGGACAATCGCTGATGGCTTATGATGTTAAAAGAAGGTAAAATAAATGATGCAGGCAATACAAATGAATGTAGAATCTTGAAATAATGGATATGAAAACAAGATCATCGCTGGTGTTTCTGATATTCACACTTATGCCGGGGTTGTTTGCACAGCAACTGACCCTGACCCAGATCCTGAACAATTATTACAAAGCGGGGAACTTTGATAAGCTTCAGAAAGTAAACTCCATCATCATGACCGGCAACATCGTCCAGCAGGATCTGATGCCTGTAAAAATTGTCCGGGTACGACCGGATAAGTATATGATGCAATTTGATGTTGCTGACCTGACCGCTTACCAGGTTTACGATGGGCACACTGCCTGGATGACAACCCCGTGGACAGGCAAAGCCGCACCACAGGTTATGCCGCCCGAACGGGCCACCGACCTGAAAAACAGGGCCGATATCGAAGGGGTGCTTTTCAACTGGAAAGAGAAGGGGCATTCTCCCGAACTTGCCGGCACCGATACCGTCGACGGCGTTATCGTTTATAAAATCAAGGTTACCCGGAAGGATGGCGGGATCGAATTCAATTTCATCGACCCCGCCGGATTCATGTTGAAGAAACGGCTCTCGTTCCGCAAGGTTGGTGGGAAGGAGATCCCGATTGAAAATTTCTACAGGGACTACCGAAAAGTAGAGGAAATTCCTTTCGCGTTCACCGTGGAAACCAATAACGGCGGACGTGTAAACGAGATCCAGTTTGATTCGGTGGAATTGAATAAACCGGTCGACCTGAATATCTTCACAATGCCGGAACCACAGTGATGCAGGCAAAGCTGTAAAGGATTCTCACTTTTTCACTCCCTGCATTCCAATTTCTTTCAGCAAAGGGCTAACCAGTGCCTCCGTGTAATTTGTATTGACCACATCCCAGTTAATGGCATTCAGTATGGCCGCAAGATAGTCACCACGCCTGTTTTGATATTTCAGATAGTAGGCATGTTCCCATACATCAATACAAAGGATGGGGATTCCTCTTTCAGGCGAAACATCCATAAGGGGATTATCCTGGTTTGGCGAAGAACAAACTGCCAGTTTTTTGTCGGTCGTAACATAAAGCCAGGCCCAGCCTGATCCAAATCGCGTGGCTCCTGCCTTATTCAACAGTTTTTTCAGACTGTCAACAGAGCCAAAGGTGCTGATCACCGCCTTTCCCAACTGGCTTGTGGAGTCAAAAGGGTGATCCAGCGCCAGGATAGCCCAGTACATGGAATGGTTATAGTGTCCGCCCGCATTATTCCGGATTCCCACATTCACCGTCCCTGCATGGAGCATAATTTCCTCCAGCGAATAATCCTCCTGCCCACTGCCTTTCACAAAAACATTGAGGTTTTTTACGTATGTGGCATGATGCTTCGAATAATGAATTTCCATTGTCGCGGCATCAATTACAGGCTCCATTGCATTGTAATTATAAGGTAATTTTGGCAGTTCGAAGGGATATTTCTGGGCTGAGATCATGGAGGTGAATCCCCCAATCATGATGATGACAGCAAGGGAAACACGGAGGGTGATTTTTTTCATACGGCTCAAAGATTTAAAAGCGCCTGGTCATAATTGACCTGCACCGGATTGTTGACAATTGAAATCCACTGTGATAATTATTTTTATTTGTTACAAAATAAATAATATTTTTCCAATAGGCATGTACTTTAAAATAATTTATGGGACAATGGAGGGCTGAAATATTAATTAAAATATTTAGAATCGTTCTCTATAAATTGATATTGTGAATTATAGCCCTCTAATGCTTAAATTTGCCACGCCGATACGAAAGCAACCAGTGAAAGTTGGATAACATTTTAGATTTATAATAAAATGTCAAAGTATACCCACATAACCTACCTCGCTATTTTAGCAATCATTGTTGTGGCAACTTTTGCTGCGATAGGGTATTTTGGTTTTTCCTATTACAAATTACCCATTGAAGAGCGGTTCTTTCATGCCGATCATCTGATCCTGAAGCCAAGCGGAATCTGGGGCCATGGATTGGGCATCATCGGGTCTTTTTTCATGCTGATCGGTGTTTTTGCCTATATGGCCAGGAAACGATTCAGGGCATTCACGCGGGTTGGCATATTGAAGCACTGGCTCGAATTTCATATTTTCCTCTGTTCCCTCGGCCCCATCCTTGTGCTTTATCATACCTCCTTTAAATTCGGAGGTCTCGTAGCCATCAGTTTCTGGAGCATGGTCGCAGTTTTCCTGAGCGGAATCATAGGCAGGTTTATCTATATTCAAATTCCCAGGACAATAGAAGGCCGGGAATTGAGTTTAAATGAAGTGCGGGAAATGAAAAGTAACATCGGTGATCACATTCAAAAACTGGTTTCCCTGGACGATGAGAGTTACAATATGATTGTCAATTCTACTAAAAAGCAGATCGAACTATATCAGCCAAATTTCCTCGTCCGCTATATCCGGAATCTTACGCGGGACATGGTAACCGTTCGTAACATTAAAGAGGTGCTTAAACGAAACAAAGTAAACAAAGCACAGCAAAAGCAGATACTCACCCTTGTGAAAAGCGATATTTCAATCAACAAAAGAATTGAAAGACTACAAACCATGCAGAATCTTTTTAAATACTGGCATGTTGCTCATTTACCCTTTGCGCTTGTAATGCTGATCATCATGGTCATTCACGTGGCAGTAACCATTACTTTTGGGTATCACTGGATCTTTTAACTATGGAATTACTTCTGGAAAAATTTGCTGCTTATTCAGTAGCGATCCTCTTCTGTGCAATCATTGTTATCATTTACCTGCGCAAACAGAGGCGGGAATCAAAACAGGTTGAGGCAAAGATAGCCATTGCGAAGCTGGAGGGTATGTATGAACCTGTCTCTCTTCATCCGGTTGTAGATGAAGGAAGTTGCATCAGGACGGGAGCCTGTATCGCGGCCTGCCCCGAAAAGGATATCCTGGGCATCAGGAATGGAAAAGCAACGACCATCAATGCTTCTCACTGTATCGGACACGGAGCCTGTTTTCATGCATGCCCCACCCAGGCGATCTCCCTGTGCATCGGGACTGAAAAACGCGGTGTAGACCTGCCCCATGTGAATCAAAATTTTGAAACCAATGTGGCCGGTATTTATATTGCCGGAGAACTGGGCGGCATGGGTTTGATTAAGAATGCCGTGGAACAGGGTCGCCAGGCAGTGGATAACATCGTGAAATCACTGAAGAAAAATCCCCATGCTGACTACGACCTGATCATCGTTGGTGCTGGACCTGCCGGAATATCCGCCTCTCTTAATGCAAAAAAACACAATCTCAGGTTCCTCACTGTTGACCAGGATACCCTGGGGGGAACAGTGTTTACCTTTCCGAGATCTAAAATCGTGATGACCTCGGCCATGGATGTCCCCCTGCATGGAAGAGTAAAGTTGTCGGAAACCAGCAAAACAGAACTCCTTGATTTCTGGAACACGGTTTTAACTAAAAACAGCATCTCCATCAAGGAGAATTGCAAAGTTGAGTCAATCGTGCAGGAAAACGGGTATTTCAAGGTCGAAAGTCTTCAGGAGGAGGTGTTTACCACCAGTGCGGTGCTGCTTTCCGTTGGAAGACGGGGAACACCGCGGAAACTGAATATCCCGGGGGAAACCATGGAAAAGGTGGCATACCGGCTCCTGGAGGCAGAAGAGATCAAGGGGAAAGATATCATGGTGGTTGGCGGAGGTGATTCTGCGATAGAGTCAGCCCTGTTGCTGGCCGGTCAGAACAAAGTGACCCTCACCTACCGCAGCGATGTTTTCAGCCGGTTAAAACCAAAGAACAGCGTAAAGATCAATGAAGCCATCGCGGAGGGGACTATCACCGCAATGCTGAACACCAACCCGGTCAGGATTGAAAAAGATTCTGTTACCATTGTAACCGGGGCTGAAAAGCAGGAAATACAACTTAAAAATGACCTGGTTTATATTTTTGCCGGAGGAGAACTTCCTATCCAGTTTTTACAGAAAGCGGGGATTATCATCACGAAAAAATTCGGGGAGGCTGTTTTAAAGCATAAATAGTGTTGTTGTGTATTCGAATAAAAAAATTATCAGGTTGGTAAGCAACTATAACAGCTGAAATTTGTCTTTATCTTGAAAAACTCAATTACATACATGAGGAAAGCATTCATTTTAAGTATACTGGGATATGCCCTCATGGTATGTAATGTTGCCAAAGCTCAGATCTCTCCGGGTGAATTGGCCAAGGTTCACACCCATCTAGAGGGAATGTCAAATTGCACCAAATGCCACATCCTGGGGCAAAAGGTCTCCAATCAAAAATGCCTGGATTGCCATATTGAACTGAAGGTCAGGGTTGAACTCCAGAAAGGGTATCATGCCTCCGCCGAAGTCAGGGGGAAAGAATGCATTAAATGTCACAGTGACCATCACGGATTAAATTTCCAGATCATCCGTTTTGAAAAGGAAAAATTTAACCATGACCTTGCAGGATTTAAATTATCGGGAGCGCACAGCAAAAAATTATGCATCGACTGCCATAAAGCAGAACATATCGCAGATCAGAAGATCAGGAAGAAAAAGTTCACCTACCTCGGACTTAATCCTGCCTGCCTCACCTGCCATACCGATTACCATCAGCAAACGCTTTCGGCAAACTGCCTTGAATGTCATGATTTTGAGAAGTTTAAGCCAGCTACAAAATTTGATCATGCCAGGGCGAAATTTCAACTTACCGGAAAACACCAGCAGGTAACATGCATCCAGTGTCATAAGATGGACACGAAAAACGGCCAGAAATTCCAGGAATTCAAGGGATTGAAGTTCGATAACTGTACCCCTTGTCACGTGGATGTGCACAACAACAAGTTCGGTTCGAATTGCATCCAGTGCCATACCGGGGAGTCATTCAGCGTGATCAAAGGCGTTCAGAATTTTGATCACAATAAAACGAATTTCAAGCTGGAAGGGAAACACCAGCTGGTTGAATGTAAACAGTGTCACAAAACAAAACTCACCAATGCCCTCAAGTTTGCCCATTGCACCGACTGCCATACGGATTATCATAAAGGTCAATTCGCAAAACAGGGCATCTCTCCCGACTGTTCGCAATGTCATACTGTAAAAGGATTTAAAGAATTTACCTATACCATCGTTCAGCACAACGAAGGTCCCTTCCCGCTGAAGGGAGCGCACCTTGCAACACCCTGTTTTGCCTGTCATCAAAAGGGGAAAACCTCAAAAGACACAACATGGAATTTCAGGCAGATCGGAAAACGCTGTGTTGATTGTCATGAGAATGTACATCTTGCGCTGATCAGTGAGAAATATTATCCCGGATCGAGTTGCGAAAGCTGCCATATCGAAAACAGGTGGAACATCATCCGGTTTGACCATAAAACCACCAGTTTTGAACTTCTGGGTGCTCATTCAAAGCTGACATGCCGCGACTGTCATTTCAAGAAGAACCAGGAGGGTGTTGTGGTTCAGAAGTTCACCGGACTTCAGACTTTATGTTCAAACTGCCATAAGGATGTTCACATGAAACAGTTTGAGATCAATGGGGTATCTGATTGTACCCGGTGCCACGACCTTGCACAATTCAAGCCCGCGTCGAGGTTTGATCACAATAAAACTCGTTTCCCCCTGGATGGAAAGCACAAGGATGTGGCCTGCAACAAATGTCACAAGACTGCACAGAACGAAGGACTGACTTATGTTCTTTACAAAATAAACGATTTCAAATGCGAAAACTGTCATCATTAATTTTGTTCCTGGTACTTTCTGTAAGCCTGTTCTCACAGAAATCCCCGCATGGAGACAGTTTTACTGTCAAATGCCTGGATTGCCACAATACCACCGGGTGGAAAATAGATATCAAAACACTCAAATTCGACCATGGTACGACAAAGTTTCCATTGGTTGGACAGCACCAGTCTGTTTCGTGCAAGTTGTGTCACACCACACTTGAATTTTCAAAAGCCGGCAAAGAGTGCATATCCTGTCATACCGACATCCATAACCAAACTGTGGGGCCCGATTGTTCCAGGTGCCATACCCCGGTTTCGTGGGTAGTGAATAATATTACCGATATCCATCAGCGAAGTCGTTTCCCACTGGTCGGGGCCCATGTAACGGCCGACTGCTATGCCTGCCATACGAATGCCTCTGCCAATCTTCTGCTTTTTGGCCCCCTCGGTATCGAATGTTTTGATTGTCATCAGAAAGATTATACAGCCACCACCAACCCAAATCATGTGACAGGCGGGTATTCAACCAATTGTACAGAGTGTCATAACATTTCCTCTTTTACATGGACCGGGGCGGGGATCAATCACAATTTCTTCCCACTCACCGGCGGCCATGATATTGCAAATTGCCAGGACTGCCACAAGACATCAGATTATTCGAGCACCTCCGCAGCCTGTATCTCCTGTCACCAGACCACCTACAACAATACAACCAATCCAAACCATGCCCAGCTTGGTTTTTCAACCATCTGTTCTGATTGTCATACCACCGAACCGGGCTGGAAACCTGCCGAATACAGGGATCATGATGCAAAGGACTTTCCCATCTATTCGGGAAAGCATAAAAAGGGTAATGCCTGGGACAACTGCACCCAATGCCATTTGAATCCTTCTAACTATTTAGAATACACCTGCATTGACTGCCATGATCACAACCAGCCCGACATGGGCAGTAAACATGGTGAGGTACAGGGATATGCTTATAACAGCCCGGCCTGTTATGCCTGTCATCCAACAGGAACCGCTGAAGGAACGTTTAACCACAGTACCTCTGTATTCCCGCTCACAGGCGCCCATCTTACAACTGATTGCCTGAAATGCCATACCCATGGTTTTCCAGGAACACCTACTGATTGTTTATCATGCCATACAGCAAACTACAGCAATTCGACCAACCCGAACCATGCTGCCATCAACATCCCAACCAACTGCGAAACCTGTCATACAACGCAACCAGGCTGGAAACCGGCCACCTTCCCGATCCACGATAATTACTATGTACTGGCCGGTGCGCACATTCCCATTGCCAATGAATGTGCCACCTGTCATAACGGGAATTATTCCAATCTGCCCAGGGCATGCTTTGTTTGCCATGCTGATAAATATAACCAATCGACCAATCCCAACCACATTACCGCGAATTTTCCCACAACCTGCGAAACCTGTCATTCGCAAACTGCCTGGACTCCGTCCAATTTTAATCACGACAATGTTTACCCGCTGACCGGGGCCCATGCGGCCATTGCCAATAATTGCTTTGCCTGCCATCAGGGTAGCTATGTCAATACTCCCAACACCTGCGTAGGATGTCACCTGGCAAATTTCAACGCCACAACCAATCCGAATCATGTTACCTCCAACTTCCCTACCACCTGCCAAACCTGTCATTCAACAACCGCATGGTCTCCATCAACCTTCAACCACAACAATGTTTATCCGCTTACCGGCGCCCATGCTACCATAGCAAGCAACTGTTTTGCCTGCCACCAGGGCAGTTATGTCAACACGCCCAATACCTGTGTCGGCTGTCACCTGCCGAATTTTAATGCATCGACCAACCCCAACCACGCAGCCATCAACATCCCGACAACCTGCGAAACCTGTCATACCACCAACCCAAACTGGACCCCGGCCACCTTCCCGATCCACAACAACTATTACGTACTGGCCGGAGCCCATGTGGCCATCGCGAACAACTGCGCCGTATGCCACAATGGTAATTACAACAGCACCCCCAATACATGCGTTGGATGCCACCTGGCCAATTACAACCAGACGACCAATCCAAACCACGCTTCTGCCCAGTTCCCGACCACCTGTACCAATTGCCATAATCAATCCGCGTGGGTTCCATCTACCTGGAACCACGATGCACTTTACTTCCCTATTTATTCAGGAAAGCATAACGGCCACTGGAATACCTGTGCCGACTGTCATCCAAATGCCTCAAATTATGCAGTGTTTACCTGCACCACCTCCTGTCACCCTCAAAATTCAACAAATAACGAACACCAGGGCGTTTCAGGCTACTCTTACAACAGCACCGCCTGTTATAACTGCCATCCGCGTGGCAGTGGTGGGAAAATGATGAATAACAGCTTTAAATCTGAATAACTGTAAAAGCATGAGATATATCCTTTCTTTCCTTGTTGTTTTTATGTCCGGCCATGTTATGGTGGGTCAAACCATGTATGAGAACAGGGAGGGAAAGGTATCCTATCTGACGACCCAGAATATATATGTGAAGTTCACCTCCACCGAACATATTGCCAAGGGAGACACCCTTTACACCAACCTTGAAGGGGTTCTTCTCCCGGTGCTGACCGTCCAGGAGATATCATCCATCTCCTGCGTCTGCACCCCCATTGCCGATCGGAAGTTTGCGGTTGCCGATGTGATCATCTCCAGGCAGCCTGTTGCAAAACAGGAAAAAACCGGGGATAAAAGTTCAGCATCAGCAACATCTGCCGTTGTTTTTACTAAGGATTCAACCGCCACCAAAAAAGAGCAGCCCAAATCCAAGAGCCAGCTGATCACCGGAAATATCTCGGCTGCAGCCTACCTGAATTTCTCAAACACCTCGGCCAACTCGCAAAGGATGAGGTATTCCTTCTCCCTGAATGCCCAGCGCATCGGCAATTCAAAACTCTCGGCCGAGGTCTATCTCGATTTCGTGCATAAGATCGGGGAATGGAACGTGGTTCAGGAGGACATTTTCAACGGGCTGAAGATATACAGCCTGGCCCTGAGCTATGAATTCAACGCACACCATAAGATCTGGTTCGGCCGAAGAATCAATCCCCGCATTTCAAATGCCGGTGCCGTGGACGGGCTCCAGTATGAACTCAAATCCGGCGCCTTTACCTTCGGGGTGATTGCCGGCACCAGACCCGATTACAAAAATTACAGCTTTAACCCCAATCTGCTCCAGTTCGGCGGATACATCGGACATGACCTGGTAACCAAAAAGGGGAATATGCAAACTTCGGTGGCCTTCATCCAGCAGATGAACAATGGGTTTACCGACCGCAGGTTTGCCTATTTCCAACACGCCAATGCCCTTTTGCGCAATCTCTATTTCTTCGGATCCGTCGAGGTGAGTTTATACAAGCAGGTAATGAACCCTGTGGATACCGTTCAGAAGGATACAACTTTCAAACAGGACAATTCGCCTACCCTGTCAAACCTCTATCTCTCACTGCGGTACCGGCCCATCAGGCAGCTGTCGTTGAGTGTATCCTACAGCGCCCTGCAAAACGTGATCTATTACGAAACCTATCCCAAAAACATCGTGGAAAGAATGCTCGAGCTGGCTACGGTGCAGGGGTTTATGTTCCAGGTAAACTACCAGCCCATCAAGTACCTTTCCATCGGCGTTCAGGCCGGGTACCGCGACAGCAAGCAGGATCCAAAACCAACAAAAAATCTTTATGGTTATGTGACTTACAGCCGGATTCCCGGTATCAATGTCTCTGCCACCCTTTCAGCCTCTGTATTGGAAACAAGTTATATCTCCGGAAGAATCTATGGCCTCGGCCTTTTCCGTGATCTCGTACCCGGAAAACTCTCGGCCGGGCTGGATTACAAATATATCAGTTACAAATTTGTCAGCGGTGAAACGCCCCTGGTGCAAAACACCGGCGAAGTTAACCTCACCTGGCGCATTATCAAGAAACTCTCCTGTGCTCTTTATGTTGAAGGAACGTTCGATAAAAATTCAATCTTTAACCGCGTTTACATCAACATCACCCAGCGATTTTAAACCGGAAATCCGGTTGATATCCTGAATTATTCACTGCCCTCCTTTTTTGGAGTAACTTGTCAAAACACCCACAGGACAATGGAAATGGTGTGCACTTTACAAATTAAAAGAGTTCAAATGAGAATATTGTTATCCATAATTCTGTCTTTGGTGTTTTCATTAAGCCTGTTTTCACAAAAATCGCCGCATGGAGACGGTTTTGCTGTAAACTGCATGGATTGCCATAACACCACAGGTTGGAAAATAGATCTCAAAACACTCTCATTCGACCACGGAACAACAAAGTTCCCATTGGTTGGACAGCACCAGTCTGTTTCGTGCAAACTGTGTCATACTTCACTGGAATTTTCAAAAGCAGGCAAAGAGTGTAATTCCTGTCATACCGACATCCATAATCAAACCGTGGGGCCAGAGTGTTCCAGATGCCATACCCCGGTTTCGTGGGTCGTGAATAATATTACAGAGATCCATCAGCGGAGTCGTTTCCCTCTGGTCGGGGCCCATGTAACGGCCGATTGCTATGCCTGCCATACGAATGCCTCTTCCAATCTCCTGCTTTTCGGTCCGCTTGGTATCGAGTGCATTGATTGTCATCAGAAGGATTATGCAGCCACCACCAACCCGAATCATCAGGCCGGTGGATTCTCTACAAATTGCACTGATTGTCACAACATGACTTCCATATCATGGACCGGGGCAGGGATCAATCACAATTTCTTTCCACTCACCGGTGGCCACGACATTAAAAATTGCCAGGATTGTCATAAGACCCCGGATTATGCAAGCACCTCCCCGCTCTGTATTTCATGCCACCAGACCAACTACAACAATACCACCAATCCAAGCCATACCCAGCTTGATTTTTCGACCAACTGTTCCGATTGTCATACAACAACGCCGGGATGGAAACCTGCTGAATACAGGGAGCATGATGCAAAATCATTTCCTATATATTCCGGGAAACACAACAAGGGAAAAGCATGGGATAATTGTACACAATGCCATCCCAATTCCACCAACTATATCCAATTTACATGCATTGATTGTCATGATCACAATCAATCCGACATGGACAATAAGCATCATGAAACCCAGGGATATGCGTATAACAGCCCGGCCTGTCTTGAATGTCATCCGACCGGTTCTGCCGAAGGATCATTTAATCACAGCACCTCTGCATTCCCTTTAACAGGGGCACATCTCACGACCGACTGTATTAAATGCCATGCTTCTGGTTATGCCGGTACCTCCACCATATGCAATAGCTGTCACAATACGGATTTTAATAAAACAACCAATCCGAACCACGCCCTGATCAATGTTCCTACTACCTGTGAAACCTGCCATACAACGCAGCCCGGCTGGAAACCTGCTGCTTTTCCCATCCATAGTAACTATTATGTGATTACCGGTGCACATATTCCCATCTCCAGTAATTGTGTTTCATGCCACAATGGCAATTACAATGCTACCCCCAGCACCTGTGTCGGATGCCACCTGACCAATTTCAATCAAACAACCAACCCAAACCATCCGTCTGCACAGTTTCCTACCAACTGCGAAATTTGTCATTCACAATCGGCCTGGACTCCATCCAACTTTAATCACAACAACGTGTATCCGCTCACCGGAGCCCATGCTGCCATTGCCAATAATTGTAATGCCTGCCATAAGGGGAGTTATATCAACACACCAAATACCTGTGTGGGCTGTCATCTTACAAATTTCAATGCAACGACAAATCCGAATCACATTACTTCCAACTTCCCGACAAATTGTGAAATATGTCATTCAAACACTGCTTGGGCTCCCTCCAACTTTAATCATAACAACGTGTATCCGCTCACCGGAGCCCATGCAACGATCGCGAATAATTGTTTTACTTGTCACCAGGGAAATTATATCACCACCCCCAATACCTGTGTGGGATGTCACCAGACCAATTATAACGGATCGACAAATCCAAACCATGCGGCCATCAGCATACCAACCACCTGCGAAACCTGTCATACCACCAACCCAAACTGGAACCCGGCTACATTCCCGATCCACAATAACTATTATCTACTTGCCGGGGCGCATGTTGCCATAGCCAGCAACTGTGTGGTATGCCACAACGGAAATTACAATAACACCCCCAGCACCTGTTATGGCTGTCACCAGGCAAACTTCAATCAAACGACCAATCCAAACCATGTGGCTGCACAGTTTCCAACCAGCTGCGAAACCTGTCATACTCAAACGGCATGGAACCCGTCCACATTCAACCATAACAACTCTTATCCGCTCACCGGGGGCCATGCAACCATTGCCAACAATTGCGTTGCCTGCCATAACGGAAATTATGTCAATCCACCCAATACCTGCGTCGGATGCCACACGCCCAATTATAATACCACCACCAACCCGAATCATTCGGCCATTAACATTCCAACCACCTGCGAAACCTGTCATACCACCAACCCAAACTGGAACCCGGCTACATTCCCGATCCACAATAACTATTATGTACTTGCCGGGGCGCATGTTGCCATAGCCAACAACTGCGTGGTATGCCACAACGGCAATTACAATAACACCCCCAACACCTGTTACGGCTGTCACCAGGCTAACTTCAATCAAACAACCAATCCAAACCATGTAACGGCACAGTTTCCGACCACCTGTGAAACATGCCATACGCAAACTGCCTGGATTCCTTCAACTTTTAACCATAACAACTATTATCCGCTCACGGGCGCACACGCAACCATTGCGAACAATTGCGTTCTCTGCCATAATGGAAATTACGTTAACCCGCCCAATACCTGCGTAGGATGTCACCTGGCAAATTTCAATGCCACAACAAACCCGAATCATATTACCTCCAACTTCCCTACTGATTGCCAAATATGTCATTCAACCACCGCATGGGTCCCATCAACGTTTAACCACAACAATGTGTACCCGCTCACAGGGGCCCATGCCACGATTGCAAACAATTGCTATGCATGCCACCAGGGAAATTATGTCAATACCCCCAATACCTGCGTTGGTTGCCACTTGCCAAATTTTAATGCAACGACCAACCCCAACCATGCGGCCATCAACATCCCGACAACCTGCGAAACATGCCACACCACCGACCCAAACTGGACCCCTGCCACCTTCCCGATCCACAATAACTATTATGTGCTGGCCGGAGCCCATATTGCCATTGCTAACAACTGCGTCGTCTGCCATAACGGCAATTACAACAACACCCCCAACACCTGCGTTGGTTGTCATTTGGCAAATTACAACCAAACAACCAATCCAAACCATGCTGCTGCACAGTTCCCAACCACCTGTACCACGTGTCATAATCAATCCGCATGGGTCCCCGCCACCTGGAACCATGATGTCCTCTACTTCCCGATTTATTCAGGAAAGCATAACGGCCACTGGAATAGCTGTACCGATTGTCATCCAAATGCCGCAAATTACGCGGTATTCACATGTACCACCTCCTGCCATTCCCAGTCATCGACCAACAGCCATCACAATGGTGTTCCGGGATACACCTATAACAGCACTGCCTGTTATAATTGCCATCCAACCGGAAATGCAGGGAAAATGATGAACAGCATCTTTAGATCTGAATAACCGATAAAATATGGACTATGCATTGCCTTTGCGCAACCGGATGATCCTGTATCCTGGCAGGAGTCCCCTCGCTGGCATTCCATGAGTCGTTTTTCCATGAATAATACTTATCTTTGTGCCCTCAAAATATATTAAAACACACATTTTTATGAATAGAAATAAGATAATCTTTATCATCGTATTATTGATTCTTGGGATATTTTTTGTTCTGACAACCTGCTACCGAAGTGGTGAAAAAAGCAAAGGAGCGACCCTTCCTCCAGGCACCCATGGTGTTGTGGTGACCGAGGTTATACAAACTTCAAATTATACCTACCTCCAGGTTGAAGAGAACAAAAACAATTTCTGGATTGCTATCGTTAAAATTGCCATCAAACAGGGTGATTCGCTCTATTATTCAAGGGCTTCTGAAATGAAAAATTTTTTAAGCAAGGAACTTGGGCGTACATTTCCCGCGATTTTTTTTGTTGAAGATCCAAGCAGTACACTGGCCACAGCCCCGGTAGCCACAACTCCTCAATTGACACCAGGAAAGGTGAAAATTGAGCGCTGGCCTGATATAAAGGTTGAAACCCCGAAAGGCGGCATTACCATCTCGGAATTGTACAAGAATAAACAAAACTACGCCGGAAAGCCGGTGATTATCCGGGGTAAGATTGTCCGGTATAACCAAGCCGTTATGCAAAAAAACTGGATTCATATCCAGGACGGGACCGATTTTTCTGATCATTTCGATCTGGCAGTGACTACACTTGACAGTCTTTCAGTTGGTAAAATGGTTACTTTCAAGGGCATCATCATACTGGACAAGGATTTTGGTTCAGGTTATAAATATGATGTTATCATGGAAGAGGCCAAAGCGAGCGATATCAAATAAGGATACACCCGAAGATCCTGTTTGGTAGGATTCAGGGTTTGGCGATATTCCTGATCATTCCCCTGAATATCAAACCGTGGAACGGGAGCATGCAGAACCAGTAAAGCCTTCCCCAGATTCCTTTTGGGCGGAAGGTAGCCGTTTGGTTCAGGATGTTTTCCCGGTCAATGTAAAATTCAAGCCAGGCTTCGCCGGGAAGTTTCATCTCGGCATAAAGCAGGAATCTCATCTCCTTTTTATCAGTATAAATGACCCTCCACAGATCGAGGGCATCTCCCGCTGTAATTTCCCCGGGGCTGGTTCTTCCCCTTTCAATGCCCACCCCACCGATCATTTTATCCATAAACCCCCTGATGTTCCACAACAGGTCGGCATAATACCATCCGTTTTCTCCGCCGATGGACCAGATCCTTTCCAGAGCTTTCCCGGTATCTGAAACTTTGCGTTTCCTGATATCCTTGTAACAGCCGTAGACCGGGACCTCGATAAGCCTGGATAAACCCTTTTCCAGCACAGGACTGGTCAGTGCATCTTTCCAGCTTGAGAGGACTTGTTGCTGTTCAATGCGGTCAAAAGCCAGTTCAATGGCTTTATCATAGGTGATGGGGACTATCCCAAGCATTTTTTCCAGGTCATTGTCTTTGCAAACCACCTCCACCTTCATACTGTTTACAAGATGATTGGCAAATGAAAAAGAGATGGGGGTGATAAAAGTCAGCCAGTAAGATGAAAGGTGGGGAGTCATGACAGGAACAACATAGATCCATCTCCTGAGCCCGCGGATTCTTGCAAACCGCAGCAGCATTTCCTTGTAAGTAAGCACATCAGGCCCCCCGATATCATAGCTTTTACCGAAGGTTTCCTGTTTCAGCATCACACCCGACAGGTACTGAACCACATTGCGGATCGCAATGGGCTGGCTTCTCGTACCGAGCCATCTTGGTGCGACCATCACAGGCAGTTTCTCAACCAGGTCACGGATGATTTCAAAGGAGGCACTTCCCGAACCGACGATGATCCCGGCTTTCAATGTTGTCAGTGAATAAACCTGGGAAGAGAGGATCTCCTCCACGTTTTTCCTCGAGGAAAGGTGTTTGGAAAGTTCCTTTTCATTTACGATTCCGCTCAGGTAAATGACCTGCTTTACCCGGGTTTTTTCCAACCGCATTTTAAAATTTGCTGCGGATGTGGCTTCCAGCTTTTCGAAACTTTTGTGGGAGGAGGCCATGGAATGAATCAGGTAAAAGGCCACATCAATGTCCTCCGGAATACGGTCCAGCTCCTTTGGCCTTAAAAAGTCCACTTCTACCACGCTCAAATGATCAGTATGAAATCTGCTTGCATCGAATCGGTTGGTATCCCTAACACAACATACAACTTCATGACCGGTTTCCAGTAAAACCGGCAGGAGTCGCTTGGCAATATACCCGGTGGCACCCGTAAGCAGGATCTTCATGATCGTCTGTTTTTATTGATAACAGGCAAAGATAGCCTATCTTTCATTCCAGAAACTGTTTAAGTTTTGGCGAATCATATCAGGGGAGCAGGGGGAGGAAGGGTGTCATGTTTTAGCCGGGCCCGATGGTATGGAAATGGAAAAGATGAGTTCGTCAAGGAATTTCCCGTTTTTGAAAAGCGCCTTTTCAAAACGGCCTTCAAGCTTCATCCCGGCTTTTTCAAGCACCCGTTGCGAGGCCAGGTTGGTTGAATAGGGCCGTGCAAATATCCGGGTGATATCGAAAGTTTGGAAGCCATAGGCTATGGTTTGCCTGACAGCCTCAGTTACAATTCCCTTTCCCCAGTAAGGTTCTGCCAGCCAATATCCCATTTCGGCATTTTTCCTGTGCACATCAGCCTGCGGGTATAACCCGATGGAACCACAGGCAATGCCCTCCACTTCAATGGCAAAAATCCGCTGCGGGCTTTCCGCTCCGAAGGTGGTTATGTAAGCAATGCCATCCTCTCTTTTATAGGGATGGGGAAATGCATCGGTCAGGTTGTCTGAAATTTTCTTATTGTTGGCGAAAACAACCAGGTTATCAAGGTCATTTAAAGTCCACCGACGAAGCTTGAATTGGATCATGTGAAGGAATTTAATGAGAAAAAACGGGGTCAGGATGTTTTTTTCTTACTCGATTTCGCTTTGGGATTGTATTCCATGGCCAGCCGGATGAAATATTCAAGGTCCTTGTCCATATCAATTCCTTCGGGTTCTACAAAAATAAAACCCTTCATGGGGCGGTGGGTAAAATCCATTTCACGACACCCCTTCCTGGCAAAAGCCTCTTCGCTTTTTTCGGGATCAATCCGGGCCATCATTTTCTCTTTTATAACGCCAACACACATTTTTTCATTCACCAGGAAGCAGATCCCACCCATCATTTTTTTATCCTCAAATGGAATGTCCAGCTCCCTGAATTTATGCCTGATCCGGTCGGCTAAATTTTCATCGTAAGCCATCGCTCTATTGTTTAAATGAAAATAATATTGCAAAGATATCGCTAAATTCCACAGAGTTCTTAATACCTTCGTGTCTGTAATTTTTGCTTATGAAACGATACATTACACGCCGGCAGGCCCTCAGGACCATGGGGCTCACCATTGGAGCTGCAGCACTAGGTTTCAAGGGATTTACACAGATCTCCGACAACGTTTATGAATATGGGCTCAACTTCGACGAGGTTTATCAACCCCTTGATAATCCCCTGAAGAGACCCATCACAGCCATCACCTGCGGGGCCGGAAGCAGGGGCAATACGTATGGAGATTACGTATCGAACTTTCCTGAACAGATATCCATTGTCGGGGTGGCAGAACCCATTGCGATCAGGAATGAACGGTACACAAAAAAACACAACATCCCTGAAGAAAACAGGTTCAAAACCTGGGAAGATGTGTTCAAAAAAACAAAGTTCGCTGATGTCATCATCATCACCATGCCCGATAATCTGCACTATGTGCCCTGCATGACGGCCCTGGAAATGGGATATGATGTGCTGCTTGAGAAACCCATGGCTCAAACCGCCCAGCAATGCAGGGACATCCTTGCCATGACCAAAAAGACCGGGAGAATTGTTGCGATATGTCACGTGTTGCGCTATTCTCCCTATTTCATCAAAATGAAAAAGCTGATTGAAGAGGGTGCCATCGGCGAGCTCGTAAGCATACAGCATATGGAGCCCATTGATCACATCCATATGTCGCACTCCTATGTTCGCGGAAACTGGCATGACTCAAAACAGACCACGCCGATTATCCTGGCCAAGAGTTGTCACGATCTCGACATCCTGCGCTGGATGATCGGAAAAAAGAGTACAAGCATTGCAGCCATGGGCGACCTGAAATGGTTCCGCAAAGAAAATGCACCGAAAGGCTCTACCGACCGCTGTATGAACGGATGTGTCCTTGAAGCTGAATGTCCCTATTCCGCCATGAAAATCTATTACCGTAAACGGGGATGGCTCTATGTTTTTGACCTTCCGGAGGAGAAAGAGAAACAAGGGGAGGCCATCCTCGAATACCTGCGCACGACCAACTATGGCCGTTGTGTATACAGGATGGAGAATGACCAGCCTGACCATTACATCGCCTCCATTCAGTTTGACGACCAGGTTACCGCCAACTTCTCCATGGAAGCTTTTACCTCATACATGGGTCGACGTACCCCGGTGATGGGATCGATGGGCGACATGGTCGGGGATATGGAAGAATTGACCATCAATGATTTCAGAACAGAGAAAAGCATTACCCTGGTACCGAAGGCGGAAGAGGTCGAGAATTATAAAAACAGCGGTCATGGCGGCGGAGATTGGCTCCTGATGCGTGATTTTGTGAAGGCCGTTGCCAATCAGGATCCAACATACCTGACCTCTACCATTGACCAGTCGATTGAAAGCCATTTGATGGGTTTTGCAGCTGAGGAGAGCCGTAAAACAGGTAAAATTGCTCCGGTTATTCTGTAACTGGCTCGTTCTGCCATTCTTTATTCCCCGACCTGTTGTTTATTATTTCAGCAAGTGACCATTGTCCTGCTTGTTCTGATCAAATTCCCCCTCCCACTTGGCGACCACAACCGTTGCCAGGCAGTTTCCGATTACATTGATGGAGGTGCGGGCCATATCCATTAATTCATCAATTCCGAGGATGATAAAGATGGGCCAGGTGGGGAGGCCGAAACTGGCTGCGGTACCCATAAGGATCACAAGGGAGGCACGGGGTACCGCTGCAACACCTTTGCTGGTCAGCATCAGGGTGAGCATCATGATGATCTGGGTTTCAAACGAGAGGTGAATTCCAGCCATGTTGGCTACAAAGATGGAGGCCATGGCCAGGTAGAGCGTTGTGCCATCCAGGTTAAAGGAGTAACCTGTCGGCATGACAAAAGAGACTATTTTCCGTGGGACTCCGAATTGTTCCATGTTTTCCATGGCACGCGGAAGGGCCGATTCGCTGCTGGTGGTTGCAAAGGCGATGGTAGCCGGTTCGGCGATGGCTTTGATGAACTTTACAATCGGGATCCGGGTGATCAGCATGATGGGCAGTAAAACCAACAGGATGAAGGCAGCCAGGGCAACGTAGAGCGTTGCCAGCAAAGTAAACAGGTTTACGAGGACATTGAGGCCCATATGGCCAACACTGAATGCTATGGCTGAGAAAACGGCAAAGGGGGCAAAAAGCATGATGATGTTGGTGAATTTGAACATCACGGCCGTGAGGGATTCTGTAAAGCGCAACATGGGGGCCCTGAATTGTTCCTTCACCATCGCCAGGGCTATTCCAAACAATATGCTGAAGACAACGATCTGCAATACCTGGCCTTCAGCGATAGCTTTTGCGATGTTCTCCGGAAAAATGTGCAGGATAACATCATGCCAGCTCTGGGAGGCTACGACCGGCAATGTGCCTTTGACCATTTCAGGCGGTATTACAACCCCCTTGCCGGCCCCGCTCAGATTGATGGCGGCCAGCCCAATGAAAAGCGCAATGGTTGATACCACTTCAAAATATACGATCGATTTCCATCCCATGCGGCCAACCTGCTTCAGATTGGCATGCCCGGCAATACCGGTAACCAGGGTGGCAAAAATAAGCGGGGCAATGATGGTTTTGACCAGGTGAATGAAAATCTGGCTGACAAGATTCAGCTCTTTGGCAACGACAGGTAAATCATATCCAAATTCAACCCCCGCCAGCATGCTGAAAAAAATCCAGGTGGTCAGTTTCTTTTTTGTGACGGCATACAGGAAAAAGGCAACCAGTGGAATCAGGCGAAGAATAATGAGAATCCAGCCGGTCAGCTGCAATCCAAAATAATGATCGGCCAGGTGGACGATAACTGCAATGGTGAAAGAGACGAAAAAGGTTGGGAGAATACGTTTCGGATCAAGCATGGGCTGAAGATCGTTGGATCAGGCGTAAAGATAAAAAAAATGCCGCACGATACGCTGAACCTGTGCCTATTTCAGCTTAATCAACCTTACCGTTTCAGTTCTTTTTCCATCAGATAACCGGCACAAGTAAAATCCGGCGGGCAGATCCATATCAGAGAAGTTCAAAGAATAGGTGCCTTCCGGCTGGTATTTATCAACCAGAGTCCTGATCTCTGCGCCGTACAGATTGCACACCGACATCTTCACGGAGCAGCCGGTCTGGATCTTATACTGGATGGTGGTGTGATCCCTGAATGGATTGGGGTAACATGACAGGGAAAGTGGTTCCTGTATCTCCTGTTTTTCACCTATCCCGACAATCGAAGGGATGATATGGGTATAGTAAACATCCTCTTCCCCGTTAAGGGTATTGGTCCAGGCGAGGTGGGCTCCTGCATCATCAGATACCATATCAAAATAATCCCCCATTTTATCCTGTTGCGGGTAACCAACATGAGGGTCGAACAGGTCAGAAATCTTTTTGTTGATCGACCAGGTTGTCCCCTGGTCATCTGAATAGCAATAATAGAGGGCCGAATTAAAGGAGCCGAAATCGGCATCGCGGGTATCCAGCCATGCAACATCAATCCGCCCGTTTGGCGCTACTGACATGACTCCAAACCACTGATAATTATAGTTACTGCCATCGGTGTTTATGCGTTTCGGGGCACCAAAGGTGAGCCCGCCATCAATACTTTTTGCAAACATTACATCTGCAGGATCAGGCGTTGACTGACGGGCAACGGAGGCCAGCACATAAACATTTCCATGTCCCGGTCCGTTGGATCGGTCAACATCTACACTCACCTGCCCAAGGATGCCGACTGGGTTTATGGGATCCTGCCCAACGATATACCCATCTACGTCGGCGATGGTTGGCAGACCCCATGCGATCACTGATCCGGGTGTTTGAGCATTGACAGATTTCGCCACGGTAAAGCCATCACCTGACCCGGCACCAGCAATATACAATTCTCCTGAGGGTCCTACGGCCATCGTTCCCCAGTATGGGCTGCCATTTACTGTCACGCAATTTTCGAAGCTTGATCCGGCATTGGCCGACCGGGTGAAAAAGCCGGGAAGGCATGAACTGTAATAGGAGGTCCAGAAGGAATAGATATTCCCGTTTCCCGGCCCGCCTGTCCGGTCAATGGTCATCCATTGTTTATCCCCACCATGGGCATCGGTTCCCAGATCCCAGGTAGCGCCACCGTCTGTACTTTTGAAAACCTGACAGGTATAGTTTACTCCATCCGTTGTAAGGCTGTTGTAGTAAAAATTCCCTGCTGCGTCAAAATCAAGCACAGGGTCTGAACGGAAGATTCCCGGCTCAATTTTTCCGGGAAATGTCCAGTTTTGTCCCCCATTGCTCGAAAAACCATATCCTGCCTGCCTGAAATTGTTGTTCACATCGTCGAATTGCCGCCATCCCATGACCATTCTGTCCGGATTGGTGGGGTCAACTGCGATGGATGGCTCATTGGCTGCATCACCAAGAATATTGTCTCCATTTACATCAACATTGACCTGGGCCGTGAAAAATCCCGGGGTTTCAAGCCGGGGTGCGGCTGAAGTTCTCCGGATTCCGGTTTTCGGCTCCATAAATTTTTGATCAGGAATTTCCTGATGCATCCTTGCTTTTTGATAGGCCGGAATACGAACATTCTGATTGAAAGCGATCAGCGGGCAAATCATCAGGATGGTTGCGAGAACCATTGCCTGGGGAATGAAATTTTTCATACTGCAAAATTACGTGTTTTTTGCATTCAAAGCTTTTAACATATTCCTTCTTTTCAGGGTAAAACCATCTGAAATCCTTTCCAGGTATTTTAATGAGAAAATTCGAATACCTTTGTATCAAATCCCACAATATGATCGCAGTACATTCGGTCTACCTTAAGCCCATAAAAGAGGTGGATAAATATCTCGACGCACACCGTTCATTTCTGAAAGACTACTATGCGATGGGGGTTATCGTCTGCTCCGGCCCGCAAATCCCGCGAACCGGAGGATTTATCCTGATGAACGCAAAAAGCAGGTCAGAAGCATTAGAAATAATGAAGAATGATCCCTATGTTATTGAAGGAGTTGCTGAATATTCATTTATAGAGTTTGAAGCGAGGAGTTTTGCCCCTGGGTTTGAGAAATTTATACAATCGTAACCCAGACCGGAACCCCTTACTGCAAATGAAACTACCCCCAGCTGTCCTGACCGGCCTGCTTTCCTTTTTTCTCCTGATAACCTTCCCGGCCTTTTCTCAGGATTTGGAAACCATCGCGAAACAAAAACCTTTTGAGATTCACGGAAATACTTCTCTGAACCTGATCGGGTACACGGTGAGTGGCATCGAACCGCGCCGGCAACCCTTTTCTTGGGTTCTTTCAGCCAACATAACTGCCAGCGTATACGGAATTCAACTTCCCTTTTCATTTACGATCAGCGACCAGCAGAAAAGTTATGCACAGCCCTTTAACCAGTTCGGATTAAGTCCCCGCTGGAAATGGATAACGGTTCACCTGGGTTACCGGAACGTCACCTTCTCGAATTTCACACTGGCCGGCAGAACCTTTCTCGGCGCCGGCGTCGAATTGAATCCCTCCATCTTCAGATTTGGATTTATTTACGGAAGGTTTGATCGTAAAACCAGCGACAACCCCGACATGGTCACCGATTCACTCCCCAACTTTAAAAGTACCGGGTTTGCCGTCAGACTTGGAGTGGGTACTGAGAAAAATTTCTTCGACCTGATCATGCTGCGTATCCGTGATGATTCAAGTTCGGTGGTTCAAACCGATTCAAGTGCTATCAGGACTCCCGAACAGAATGTGGTCGCAGGGTTCAACAGCCATTTTACCCTCTTTAAGCGGTTGACTCTTGAGCTGGAGGGAGCCCTAAGTGTATACACCACAAACACCGGTGCAGCTCCTTTCGACGAGGTTCAGAACAACAGTCTCCTTAAAAGCATTAACCGTTTTCTGGTTTTAAACCAGTCAACGGAATATTATTATGCAGCCCGCGCTGCCCTGCAGTACCAGGATAAAAACATCAAGGTGAAAATGGAATACCGGCGGGTCGAACCAAAATACCGCTCGATGGGAGCCTACTTTTTCAACAACGACCTGGAGAACCTTACGATCAGTCCCACCTTCGGGCTTTGGAAGAGGCGCATAATCCTCGGAGGGAGTATCGGTTTGCAGCGCGATAACCTGCGCGAAAGCAAGAAAGCCACTTCGATGAGAACGATCGGAAGTGGGCTGATATCCTTCAATCCTTCCTCCACCTTTGGACTCGATCTCAGTTACAGCAATTACGGCATGAGTCAGCGGTCAGGCCGGTTACCGCTGGTTGATTCCACAAAGGTTCGCCAGATAACCAATAACCTTTCGGTCATGCCCAGGCTGTTCTTCAGCAATGCAAGGTTAAGCCACATGGTCATGCTTACCTACCTGTGGATGAATCTCAATGACAAAAACCCATCCACATCCGATTACACAAAAATGGTAACCCATACGGCCCAGCTTACCTACAATATCAGCTGGCTCGAAAGCCGGTGGTCACTGATTACCGGCATCAACTATGTACGGGTGATTAATTTTGCCGGTGTAAGCAGTAACTATGGCATCACTGTCGGAGGGAGTAAAATCCTTCTGAAGGACAGACTGAACATCGGCCTCAATAACTCCCTGATGCGCAGCGATTATGCCGCTGAACAGGGTTGGGTGGCCAATGTAAACCTGAATGCGACTTACCAGATTACCGCCCATCACAATGTGCGGCTCAACGGTTATTATACTGGAAATTTTTTTCCGGGCAGTTCAACAGTCCCGTCGTTTAATGAATTTAAAGGAGACCTGATGTATGTGTACACTTTTTAATTCCCGCAAACCCTTTCCCGGAGGTATATTCGGGATTGTTGTCGGGGTGATGATCATGATCCAGGCTTTTGCCGGTACCCTGAGGGCCCAGCCCTATCCGGTGACTGTATCCATCGCCGTAACTCCACCATATACATCGAAAATCGACGACTACATCTCGCAACCCAACAAGGTGATGGCCATTTTAATCAACACCGGAACTTTTGCACGGCAGGTGTACGTTCAGGGCGTTATCACCGGCGAAGGGGGCATCCTGGTCAAAACCGATCCCACATGGAAGTCGCCCCAGTCAATCACGCTCCAGCCAGCCATTCCCTTTCGTATGAACCGTAACAATATTGAGCAGGTTTTCAATGGTGACCACATCATTTTCCAGGGAATCACCAAAAACGAACTGCTTTACGGGAACGGACTTCCCGAAGGAGATTACACCATCTGCCTGCGGGTTTTTGATTATACTACGGGCCAGGCTGTCTCAGCTGAAGAACCGCTTGGCTGCAGCAACAACTTCAACGTTACCGATCTCGAACCTCCCGTGGTGATCCGCCCTTCATGCGGGGATACCATTCTTGCTTCAATACCGCAAAATCTCCTGATCAACTGGACACGGCCACCCAACTGCCCTATCAACACCCAGTTCAACATAAAGATCATCGAAGTTCTCCCGGGCGACCGCAATATCAACGATGCGATGAGGTCAGCCACCCACCCATCTTTTTTTGAAAGAACGATCAATATGAGTTCCTATGCCTATGGCGCTGCCGATCCTGCCCTGGTTCCCGGAAAAAAATATGCATTTGCCATCACCGCGATCGACCCTGCCGGCAAGGCCAACTTCCGAAACAAAGGGATGAGCGAAGTATGCTGGTTCATCTACAAACAAAAATTGCCTGATACCAAATTTCTGCCGGATCCGGTGTTCCTTCCGCTACCAAAAGTTACCACGGTAAAAGGAAAACTGATCTATAAATATGAAGATGATGTAAGCCAGGGATCTTTCCCCCTGGCCGACGCAAACATTAAACTCGAAGTCCGTTACAAGCTGAAAGTAAAGGGTGTAGACCATTACCTTCACCGTACTCCTTACGGAGGATTTGCGCTTAACGACGGGGCGATGCTTGCCATCACCAAAACAGGCCCGACAGGATTATTTTCATTTAGCTATATCGGGAATGAACCGCTGGGGGAGATCGCTACAGACTTTATGGTTGAAGTTGACGGATATTACCAGACCGGTGATCTTTACAGGGACGGATTGATCGTGATTGAAAATCCGCATCATGAATTTTACCTGAATAACTTTATCGGTTATGTGGTCAATCCGGGAACCACTGTTGACATTGGTACCCTGGAAACACCTGTCCGCAGTTGCAAAATGACCATCCAGGTCAGATCGCCCTTTGCAAACATGAAAGAGGGCGAACAGGACGAGCTTTACAACAAGGTGAAAAACCTCCAGGGGGCCCAAGTCTACCTTTTAAGGAAACCCGATTTCAGCTACCATCTCTTTCCTGAAAAAGATGGTCTTCCGAAGCCAAACCCCGCTGAAACCATGAAAGGCATGAAGGTTATAGCAAAATCTGAATCGGACGCAAATGGGGAGGCGGTCTTCAACAATATTGTCTGGCATCACAATCCCAATTACACCTACTATGTTTATGTGCGGATGCGTGAATCGGATGAGAATAACTATGCCATGATTTCTGATGAACAGGGGGTCGGGAATATCCTGGATGAACCCATCCCGCTGGAGATGCGAAAGCCGTTTCCCGACAGACCTGACCCTTCGGCAGTCAGCGATTTTCCTGATTACTATGCCAACTTCGGGTACCTGAGTGTGGTAAAGGTGATCAGGATGTCAGTGCGTTTCCCGGCTGTTCTCGGACAGGTGATTGACGAAAAGGAAAACAAGCCGCTCAAGGGAGCAAAGGTGAAAATGATAGAATATTACAAAGCAGACAAATTGGATAAACTCGCCATCCCTCCCAGCATCGGTATTTATACCTATGACCGGGCCTCCTATTTTCAAGCATTGAATGGACTGAACTACAAGCTTATAACAAACAGTTGCCCATGTTCCCACTGGATGAATGCCGTGACTGAAACTCAGGCCGATGGCAAATTCATTTTCAACGACATTGCTTTTCTCTATTCCGGGACCCAGTACTATAACGGCGGAACGCACGATCTGAAAGGACCCACGCGATCCATTTTCGTATCCTGCGATGGGTATACTCCCTATTTTGGAGATGTAAAAGGTGGAACACCCCTGCGTATCGGAGAGAAATTCTATCTTCCTGTAATCCTTAAATCCGGTGCAGATATCAAAGGACGTATCATAGATGCTGAAACGAATAAGGGAGTCTTTGCCTATTTCAGGTTCCTTACTGATTCCATTGCTGCTCATACCAACAGCAACGGGGCATTCTCTGGCAAACCGGCACGAAAATTACCCAACCAGAAGCAGTACCTGGTGATTGAGGCTCAGGGTTACCAGACTGATACGGTAGCAGTAACGGTTTCAGACCCCCATACCGACCTGGGGGATATCCCCATTTACTCAAAAAAGCGGCGGTTATTGGTGCGTGTCATCGAGGAATATGCCTACAATGCCATTCCCTGGGCCCAGGTGGAAATTGTCGGAGTGACGGTTCCCTGCAATAAGAAGGAGGGGGATTTTTACGTAAAAACCTTATGCCCCCTTACGGGGCGGACCGATTCGAAAGGGATGGCGACATTTGGATTTGAAAATGCCGGTGATGACAACAACCAGTATTATACAGTGAAAATCACAATGCCTGACGACCAGCCAAAAAATTATGAAGCGGCCACCCGTTCGATCAAAATCCCCTATAGCGATAAACCGGTATATCTTGAAATAAAACTCCTCAAGGCCTCCTGTTTGTTCGGAACAGTTTATGCCGGTAAAACCGACAGTTCAGCCGTGCCGGGCGCCCTGGTATATGTCGAGACCTCCGGTTCCAGCGCTCCCGGTTCAGGACCCGTTACGGTAATCAGTACGACAACAGGACCTGACGGGAAATATCTTCTTCGCAATGTTCCCCTGCGTAATTATAAACAGGTCGTAAGGGCAGTGAAATCCAAATCACAGTTTGTGGGAGACTCCATCTGCCTGATCATAAATTCACCAAACACCGGATGTACCCAGGTCAACTTCCACCTAAAGGTTTACGACAATATGGATATAACCAACCTGATGGGTTTTCCGATGTATGTGACCAGCCTGAGGGAGACCGGAACCAACGGTCATGCCATAATAACCGGGTCGTTTTTCGGGATCCACAGCAACAAGGAGTTTTCGGTCAACCCGAACACCGAACTGCGTTTTGTAACCATCGAAATTGAGCCTTCCCCTACCCTGAAAAATAAAAGGAACATTCCGGTTTCCTCCCCGGTTTATCCTCCGGTGAAGACGCTTGAGAACTCAATGCCGGTAAAGGTTTACAATGCATTCGACGCCCTTGTTACCGATCAGAAAATCGGGATCGAGGTGGATAAAAGCACATCGACTGCGCTCTTCGGTGCCATCAAGGGAAAGGTTAAAATTAGCAACGTCAATTTTAATGTCACCGGATTCATTCTACCAGACGTCAACCTTGCCATGAATTCCGGGACCGATCCCGAAAAACTGAAAATCCATGTGCTGAACGGCGATTCCACGATCCTTTACCCGGTCAATATGGTAAATGGGTTTTATACATGCGATCCTGCCGGGAAAGCTTTGAAGTACAGTTTGCCCGGGTTTCAGAATGCTGCCGATGCCTCGCTTGTAAACTCCTTCCTGAAATCTGACCGGCTGGTGTTGAATACCAAACTCCGAACATCGATACCATCGGCTAATCCGCCTGGCAACCTATTAATTGACCTGGGCGATGTCGGATTCATGAAGAATAACTATAATGTAGTCAACGGAACCCAGCCCCTCTCAATGCCTTTGGGAGCATGGACCCTGCAAAGCAGTAACTGGAAACTGAGTTCCAGCGGACTCACATTGAATGCTGCTGTGATCAAAACGGGAATTGACGTTCGATGCGAAAATCTGCGCCTCAACTATTACGGTCTCGAAAGTGACAAGGCCATCGTACATATGGATACCCTCAGGCTCCTCGGGGTCAAAGAGATCTACCTTCCCACAACAAACAAAGGACTGCTTAAAGTCAATACCGGTGGAACACAGATCCAATGGCAGCTTTACGCGAGTACAGGTTCCGGATCTCCTGTTGCAGGCTTTATCCAGGGATTAACGGCCATGGAACCCGGCGACCGGATTAACTTTTCCTCCGTAAGGCTCTTCAGTGACGGATCACAGGCTTTCGTGATCAAGCCTTCACCGGTTAAGGTAAACCACCTGCTCTTTTTCACCCCCTATGAAGGAGGTCTGACAGTATTCAACAACTGGTTCAAGATTAGGGGAGAATATAACCTTGGATTTCCCAATGGAGATACTCCGCAGGACTATATGGCCGTAGGAAACTGCAAGTATGAACTCCAGGGGAATAATCTTGTTTACAGTATGGATAACCTGGATATTGTCAAATTCACTCACAAGAATCTGATCTGCCGTTATCCAACCACTGTTTTTACCGAAAATCTGTTCCTTGCACATGGTACAGTCGAGGAACCGGGTCAACTGGCCCCGGTCAAAACAACGCTGAGAAGAACACCCTCTATGACGAAAATAGAGGTCGATACCGGGGTTACCATTCCTTTCAGTGTTGATAAAGTGAAATATTTTAAAAATGTGACCGGCGATATGATGGTAACTCCTCAATATGCCTGGAACACCTTTTGGTTTGAAGGAGAGATGGTCGGGCTAAAGGCTATTTCGGAACAGCCCCAGCGGATGAAATTCATCGTTGATGGCACCATTCAAGCGACAGATCAGCAGATCTCCGTGTCCAATATCGGGAGTTTTCCCGGCATGAAATGGACCTATGATTTCCCCAATTCAAGGCTGACCGGCTCCTGCGATTTCAGCCAGAACCTCGGCGGGATCTCGGTGGATGGCCTGGCAACCTGTATCATGGATGTTCACGGATGGTATTTTCAGGCGGGCGGACAGATGACCATCCCCGGCATTGGAGGAGGCAATCTTTATGGCCTGTTCGGCGACTATGACGCTGTTCCTCCTGCACTCAATGCCGGATTCGGATCCTTCAAGTGCATCCCTTCATCTTTCCAGAACCATGTGAGTGGCTTCCTGATTTCAGCAGGAGTCAACAAGCCCATTGTTGATCCCATTACAATCTCGGCTGTGTTGCTGACCGTGGAAGCCGGCCTCGACCTAAGCCTGAATGCAAGGAGCTGGATGTCGTTCGATGAGGGGGGCACAACCTTTGGGATCGGTGTACTGGCCGAAGGAAATGCCTATTTCAACGGCAATTGCGAAGCAACCTGTTCATCGCTGAACGTGGGTGCGAATGCACAGTTTGGAATCAGTGGAACATATAATACTTCCGGCCTGTTCAACGTGGATGGCTGCTCCAGTCTCAGTCTTACCCTCAGAGGGGAACAATGTGTCGGTGCCATGGGTGTTTGTTGCGGTTCCTGCTGCCTGGGTGTCGATATTCTGGATGTTACACTTGGCGCCAATGTCCATTATGACAACAACAACGGGGTGAACATGAACCTGATTACAAGCAGTTGCAATACCCAGTGCCCGTAAATCACACGATTAAACTGATTATACAAACAGATAGCGCAATGAACACAATAAAATCCTATAGCCGACTGATCCTTTTCCCTATGTTTGTCCTGTATCTCGGACTCACTTCCTATAGTCAGGATAACGACTTTGTTCGTCCGGGACCCGGAGGGCTGTTTGTCGGCCTTGGAAATTCGGTTCCCTGCGGTGTGAAAACATCCGCGTACAAAATAGAACGGTCATCCAAAGGAGGGAACTGGAGCTTTTTAGCGGAGATTAAAACACCTTCTTTAATCGGAGATTTTCTCACCCAGGTTGATGTATACAAAGTCATGTTTCCCGGAAATTCGGCCCCCCCGAAAGAGGAACTCGAAAAGCTCTGGCAGAAGGCACACCAGTCGGGTGTATTTGAGCCGGCTGATTCCTGGGTGCTTTCGTTCCCCGTAAGGATGGCATTTGGAATGATGTACCTCGACAGGGAAACCAAGGAGAATGGAATGTATCTGTACCGGGTCACCGCAATGGGGACCTCGGGAGAAATGCTTGAACAACATGTTTCCGCTGAAGTCAAATGGCCTTTTATTCCGATTTTCGATACCATCAGGCTGTCCGGATTGGAACGTACTGCAAAACTTCTTTCACTGAAATGGAAATCGTTTGGAAAAAATCCGGCTCATGGATTTAGTGTGTTCTGTTTTGAAAATGAGAAACCCAGGTTGATGCCGGGCAGGTCGATCACCTATGCAAAAAACGACACCGCTTATTACCTTTATCAGGATACTTCCGCCCAAACACTGGCCATGAAAGGGCTGATGTGTTACATGGTACCTGCAGACAACTACGGGAACAAGGGCCGGGCCGGGACTGTGATCATGGCCAATGCAGCCGGGTTCCACCGCGTGTTTTTCAGGCGGAGCCATGCAGAAAAAGTGTCCGGGTATCTCGGTATCAAATTGACATGGAGACTTTCAGATCCCTCCTCTGTTAAGAAAATAGAGATTTATCGCAGTCTGGATTCCCAGAAAGATTTTAAGTTGATTACTACCATCCCTCCTTCCGATACATCCTTCATCGATCCCAATGTGATCCCCGATAAGGTTCAATATTACTACCTTCAAGCTTGTGGGGAATTTGATTTCCAGTCAGTCAGGAGCAATGTGTTTTTTGATTACGGAATGGATACCCGCCCACCGGTTACACCCGCAATCTTCAAAGCTGAAGGGGTTAAAAACGGGGCAGAACTTTACATTCTTCTGAATGATATCAATATGGCAGGAGTACGCATTTACAGGAGCAACGGCCTGACCGATTCACTGCTGGTTCTTGGCGACCTGGTCAGGAACGACAGCAACACCCTGGTTTTCCGTGATACCAGCATGGCTCTGAACGGGTATTATTACTATCAGTATGCCGTAAGATCGGAGAATACAAGTCATTTTCTCAGTGCATTTTCAAATACGGTATCGATACGACCCCTGAAAACCACCTTCCCTGATCCCCCGGTTGTCTTCAATGCATACCTCGACAATCAAAAAGTAAAACTATTCTGGCACAATGGCGAATCTTCCCAGAACATGATCCAGGGATACAGGCTTACCCGGACCGAATCGGATGGAAATAATAATGATGTAAAACCAGCCATCGGGCTTCCTTCAGAAGAGGCGGTGCTGACCCCGAATTTTTATACCGATTCCCTTGTTAAACCAGGCAAGACTTATACCTATCGGGTGCAAACTGTCGACATCTATAACGGCATCAGCCTGAATCCTGTGATATATACCATTGATATCCCGCTTGACCTTCCTATTCCACCGGCTGATCTGAAGGCCATCAATACACCAGAAGGCGCTGTGCTTGAATGGGGACCTGCAGTGTCGGAAAATTCCACCCTGTACCGGATTTACAGGTATCAGCGAGGGAGTGATCCTCAGGTAATCAAGCTTGTTGGAAAAGATGCGGTGACCTTTACCGATACGTCAGTTCAGAAAGGTCAGCTGTACTTCTATTACATCACAACCCTTGATAAAAAGGACACAGAGAGCGCGCCCTGCGGAGAGGTTGGGATTTACTATTGAGAAAAATCGATTAGAACTCGTCGGGCAGCCTCTTCAGCTGTTCGTTTGTGAATACAGGGCCATCCTTGCAAACATAGGTGGAGCCGATATTGCACCTGCCGCATTTTCCAAGCCCGCACTGCATTTTCATTTCCAGTGTGGTTATGATATCTTTATCGGCAAAACCAAGCTTAAGTAGCGACTGGATGGTGTATTTGATCATGATCGGGGGACCGCAGGTGATCACCTTGGTGTTTTCGATCACCGGCTTCACAACCTCTTCGAGGATTTTAGGCACAACCCCGACATGGGTGGTCCAGGTTTCTTCCGGTTTATCAATGGTGAGAACCACTTTCAGGCTTTTGTTATCCTGCCATTCCTTGATTTCATCCTTGTAACACAGATCAGCAGAAGTTCGGGCACCATAAAGGATGGTGAAATCCTTGTAATCGCTTCGGTTGTCAATACAATACTGAATGAGTGACCGCAAGGGAGCCAGGCCTATGCCACCAGCAACAAACAACAGGTTTTTTCCTTTGATATCTTCCAGGGGAAACCAATTCCCGAACGGACCGCGGATGCCTACTTCATCACCCTCTTCGAGGCTGGTATGGATATCGGCAGTCACAACGCCCGCCTTCTTGATGGAGCAGTCAAAATATCCTTTGCGGGTACCCGAGGATGCGATGCAAAAGGTACATTCGCCTGAGCCCAGGAGTGAGAATTCCACAAACTGACCGGGAAGAAAGGTGAATTTCTCCATCATCCCTTCGTCCCTGAATTTCAGGCGGTAGGTACGGATGTCGGGTGTTTCCTCGATGACTTTGTCAACCTTGCAGATCATCGGGACTAGAAGCTGTTCCATCTCAGAATTATTGAATTGTTGAATTTCTAAATACTAATTAAAAAATTATCCACCTTGTCACCCTGTTACCTTGTCACCCTGTTACCTTGTTACCCTGTTACCTTGTTACCCTGTCACCTGATTTACCACCTCAAAAATGCTGATGTTCACCGGACATGCAATTGTACATTTTCCACAACCCACGCAGAGATTTTCACCAAAGCGTTCCTTGTAGTAAACGAATTTATGCATCGCACGCTGCCTCCAGCGGCGGTACTTAGCCGGACGGGGATTGTGACCGCCTGCCATCAGGGTAAAATAGCCATTGTTGCAGGAGTCATAGCTTTTGTAGCGTACTCCGGTATCCTTTACCTTTTCATCGGAGATCTTGAAGCAATGGCAGGTCGGACAAACGAAGGCGCACGTGTTGCAGCTTATACAATTACCTGATACGTTTTCAAATTCAGGCGTGTCGAAGATCTTCGATAATTTTGCATTAACCTCCTGATAATCCATCTTAAGCCGGAAGGAGCCTGCAAAGGCTTCGTATTGCTTTTTCAGGCCGGGGGCTGCGGCTTCTTCCGTGACGCGTGACGCGTGACGCGTGACATCGGTTTTCAGGAGTTCTGCGCCTTTTTCAGTTCTTGACTTGATATAGACTTTATCTTCTGCACCATGGACAATAAGTACATCCATGGCATCGAGGTTCTCCAGGTCATAATCGAGCGAAGTGCAGAAACAATGGGTGTCGGCTTGATCGCAACGTGTGGAGATGATCAGGGTATTCTCCCGGCGTTTCTGATAATCCGTGTCGATGTAATCCCAGTTGTACACCTTATCAAGGACCTGCAAGGCACGGGCATCACAATGCTTGGCACCCAGGATAACCCGTTTGACCGCCAGTGGATCCTCATCCACCTCTGATACATCGGTTCCGGCACTGGTGGCCACATACTTCATCACCTTGGCCGTACGGGGGAAGAACAAGGGCTTGATGCTCTGGGTCTTCGCAATCGGCGACTCGGGGTTGCATTCTGAAAGGTGCGTCACCCGCTTAAAATCAAATTTGCCGAATTTTTCTACCGGGGCATAGGTTTCTCTAACGGCCATGATGGCTTCATAAAACTTCTGCAAGCCAGCTTTATCGGTAACAAATGTTTCAACGCTCATAAGTTCTGCTTCGGATTACATGATAAAATCATCTGGATCTTTCAGACTGTATTTGTAAAAGGCACCTCTGTCTTCGGGAATAACCCCAGCCATATGCTCCTGGAAATTCTCAAAGATCACACTTTCATTCTGTTTATGCAGCAGATGCAGCGGCAGGTGGCTCGGACAGGCTTTCTCGCAGTTACGGCAGTCAACACAACGGCCTGCCAGGTGAAGCGACCATGTCATCAGGGCATGGAAGGCAGCAGAGGTTGTATTGGCTCCGTTATAAAGGGTCGAGGTCTCCTGGTCAATGCAGCATTTTGCGCAGTAACACAAGGGGCACGAATGGCGGCATGCATTGCAGCGAATGCAGTTTTCGAATATCTCTTCAAAATAGGCGGCTCTTTCAGTAAGCGGCTTTTCAGCGAGTGCTGCAATATCCACATTCACCTTGTAGGGTCTCCTTCCAGCCGGGGTACCAAGCATTTCATCGCTCACAACGGCATCGGGAACTGTGCACTCCATGCAGTTCTGTATTTTCTGCCCGGCCTCATCCACGACTCCTTCGCAGCATATTCCGACTACATATAGGTTTTCACGTTTCACCTGATTTTCGGTAAGCATCAGGTTGAGTGAACGGCTGTCACACCCCTTTACCACCAATCCCACCCTTTTTTTGCGGGTATGATCGGTTTTAAGGTAATTTACCAGGTTGAATACCGATTTATCGGTGAACACCAGTTTGGACACATCCTGCGGGTCGGTAATCAGCACCGGAACCTGATTGTCGTCGAAACCGTTCATACGGTAACCAACGAACACATCGATCTTTCCTTCAGCAAAAAGCTTCGCCGCAATGTCCTGGATCTGTTTCGTATAGTTCATTTCTTTTCGAAATTTTCTTTTTTGTACAAATGAAGCGGGCCGAGTTTCTTTATGTCTTCGGTCACTTTGGCCACAACCTTCGCGAATTTGGGACCCTCAGCTGCCGAAACCCAGGAGAACTGAATCCTGTTTTCATGGAAACCTACGAAATTCAACAGTTTCTTAGTCACCAGGAAGCGGCGGCGGGCATAATAGTTCCCGCTGATGTAGTGGCAGTCACCCGGATGACATCCGGAAACAAGTACGCCATCGGCTGTGGTCTGCAGTGATTTGATCAGGAACCACGGATCAACCCTCGAGGAACAGGGCACCCTGATGATGCGGATGTTGGGAGGATACTGTATCCGGGATGTACCTGTGAGGTCCGATCCTGCATAGGAACACCAGTTGCACAATATGCCCATGATCACCGGTTCCCAGTTGGGAGGGGCAACCAATTCGGGCTTTTCAATGCTTACAAGTTGATCTTTTACTTCTGCTTCCATTAGATTGAAACTATCTCGTTAATGATTTGAGAATCAGTAAAGCCAGCAAGGGTGATGGCCATACTCCGGCAAACTGCCACACAGGAGCCGCAACCCTGGCAAACGCCTTCATTGATCTTTGCCACAGTGCGCAGATCCTTTGAACCATGTCCGACTGGTACATCATCGGTGACGATGGCGCCATAGGGACAAACCTTTACACAGTTCTGGCACCCGGAGCAATATTCGTTGCTAATGGTCGAAACCATCGGGTCCTTCTTCATGGTATCGCCGGCAAAGAGGCCGCAAACCTTGGCAGCACAAGCTGAAGCCTGTGATACGGTTTCTGGGATGTCCTTTGGGGCCTGGGTGCAACCTGCCAGGAAGATTCCTGCCTTGGCTGTTTCCACCGGGCGAAGCTTGGGGTGCGCTTCCGACAGGTAACCATATTTATCGTATGATATACCCAGTAAACGGGCAAGTTCCGGATTATCTTTCGGAGCGCTTACGGCAGTGGCCAGCACCACAAGGTCGGCTTCCACTTCAACGACCTGGCCGATCTGGGCATCTTCGCCGCGCACCATCAGTTTGTCGCCCTTCTTGTATATCTTTGAAACACGACCACGAAGGTATGTTGTGCCGGTGTCAACCTGGGCTTTCTTCACAAATTCTTCGTACCCTTTTCCTGCAGCACGGATGTCCATGTAAAATACATAGGCATGGGAATCGTGTACCTTATGATGCAGCAGGATGGTATGTTTGGTAGTGTACATGCAGCAGATTTTCGAGCAGTATTCGATACCTTTGGCTTCGTCGCGTGAGCCAACACACTTGATGAAAACAACATTTTTTGGCACCTTGCCGTCGGATGGGCGAAGAGGGATCCCGTTGGTAGGGCCGTTGGCCGATACCATGCGCTCAAATTCCAAAGAGGTGATGATGTCCTTGAAACGGCCTACTCCATATTCTTCATACGGCGTTGGATCCCACATATCGTATCCTGTAGCCACAACCACCGCCCCTATTTCGCGTTCGATGATCTCGTCCTGCATCTGGTAATCAATGGCACCTGGCAGACAAACTTTGGCGCAGATGCCGCATTTCCCTTTCTGTAACATGGTGCAATGTTCGGCATCGATGACCGGCTTGTTCGGAACTGCTTGCGGAAATGGCGTATAGATCGCCTTCCGCTTGTCGATGCCCATGTTGTACTCATTGGGAACCTTTACAGGACATTTCTGCCAGCAGGCGCCGCAACCGGTACAGGTTTTGAAATTCACATAGGATGCTTTCTTTTTGATCTTGACCTTGTAGTTGCCGACAAATCCTTGCAATTCAAGAACTTCTGCGTAAGGAATGAGTTCAATGTAGGGATGGGAGGCCACATCTACCATCTTGGGTGTGAGGATGCACTGGGCGCAGTCGAGGGTAGGAAAGGTCTCATCCAGCTGGGCCATTTTGCCGCCAATGGATGGGCTTTTCTCAACGAGTACGACAGGAATGCGGGCATCGGCAATATCGAGTGCAGCCTGGATGCCGGCAATTCCGCCGCCGATCACCAGGGCACGCTTGGTTACGGGTACCGAAATTTCATGCAATTGCTCATTGGCAATGGATTTGGCCACCGCCATGCGGCAGAGGTCCATGGCCTTCTCTGTGGCTGCTTTTTTATCCTTCTGATGAACCCAGGAGGAATGTTCGCGGATATTTGCCACCTCCAGCAGATATGGATTCATCCCGGCATCGGACAATGCCTTGCGGAAGGTTTTTTCATGCATCCTGGGTGAACAGGCTGCCACAACGATTGAAGTGAGTTTGTGCTGCACAATGGCATCGCGGATCAAACCCTGCCCCGGATCAGAGCACATGTATTTATATTCAATGGCGTACTTGACCTCCTTGATGCGTTTTACCTCCTCAACAACCTGGGGGACATCCACATAGTCGGCAATGTTTGCGCCGCAAAAACAGATGAAAACTCCTACTCTTGCCATTATTTAACCTCGCTTTCTGCTTGAACAGCTTTGATGGGTTTTTTGATTTTCTCAGGCACGGGTTCAACTTTTCCGATGTTCGCCAGCGCCCCTTCAACAGGAATGATATGCTTCGGGAACCTCAACTGATCGATCGGGTGACCAAATGCAAGGGCCATGAGTTGCGTAAAATAAAAAATAGGGATGTTGTATTTAATCCCCTGCAACTTTTCAATGTCGGGCTGGCGCATGTCGAGGTTAGACTGGCAAAGTGGACAGGCTACCACGATGGCGTGGGCACCGCTTTCCTTCGCCATTTCCAGGATCTTCCCACTCAGGTTTTCAACCACTTCGGTGTTGGAAATCGAAAAGGAGGCCCCGCAACATTCGGTTTTATAGTCAAATTCAGTGGCCGTAGCCCCCAGGGCTTCACAGATCTGATCCATCGAAACAGGGTATTCGGGTGAATCAAATTTGGTGATGTTTTTTGGACGGGTAAGAAGGCACCCGTAATAACAGGCAACCTTCAATCCAGTGAGGGGTTTGGTCACCTTGCTTTTTATGATTTCCAGTCCGATATCTTCGTAGGCGTATTGCAGCATCGATTTTATTTCAACGTTCCCCTGGTAGGTTCCCTCATCGACCACGGTGGTATTGATCCGTTTGGCCAGTTCGGGATTTCCATCCAAGTGCACCTTCGTCACCTTCATGCGCTGATAGCAGGATGCACAGGCAATTCCCATGGTGCTGTTTTCCAGCTTTTCTGCCAGTACCAGGTTACGTAAGGGAAGTGCTAAGGCCAGGTTCTCAGTCATCACATGGGCAGAGGTGGCACCGCAGCAGTTCCAGTCAGGAATGTCCTCCAGTTCCACATCCAGGGTTTTGAGTACCAGTTTGAGGGTACTGTCAAATTCCTCACTGGTACCATGTGCAGAACAACCCGGGAAATAGGTTAATTTCTTCATCGTCGGTCAGATTATTTATTCTTTTCCAGTTTTTCGGCAACTTCATACATGCGCTTGATGGCCTTTGCGCTTTTCAGTGGCTTAACGCCAAGGGGTATCTTCCCCTTGAGAAGGGCTTTGGGGGCCAGGTGCATATCTTTGAACAGGTTGCGTGTACGGATGTTGAACTCGGCCATCATGCGAAGTTCATAATTACGCCCGTACCGTTTGATCATGGCAAGGAAGATTTCATGGAATTTACGGATCTCCTTTACCTTTTTAGAATCGTTGATGTAATTCTCTTCGATGGCAAGGTGGCGGACCGCCTCCATAACCGCAGGAATATCGATTTCCCGCGGGCACCGGCCTGAACAGGCTGAACAGGTGAGGCAAAACCAATGGGAGTTTGCCATATAGCACTCATTTTTCAACCCCAGTTTGATCATCTGCATGATTTCGCGCGGTGGAAAATCCATGTATTGCGACACCGGACAGGTGCTTACACATTTGCCGCATTGATAACATTCAAGCACATTGGCGCCGCTCTTGACATTGACGGCCTCCAGAAATGTGTTTTTTCCCTGAGTTCCAAGTGTTATCATAGTAAATTTTGTATTGTTAATTAGTTAACAGGACAAAGTTACAAAAAGTTTTTTTTGGAAGTGTTCTAAATTATTGAATGAAGGCCATCAATGATTTAAACAGGTTTTAAATACAACAACTGATCTGGTAATGATATACACCAGAAACCATCGGCCAGTCTGCGGGTGGTTTTCAAATCCGGATGTTCAAAAAAAAGGCGAACCCGGATGGGCTCGCCTTGATTTTTGTCACACGTCACGTGTCACGTATCACGATTTCTATTGCAACGTAAATTTGATCGGTAAATTGAATTGTACACGAACAGGAACGCCGCGCTGTTTGCCGGGAACCCATTTGGGCATCGACTTTACAACCCGGATGGCCTCTTCGTCGCACCCGCCGCCGATACCACGGAGAACGCGGACATCGGTGATGGAGCCGTCAACTTCAACCACGAAGGTCACGAACACTTTACCCTGGATCCCCAATTCCTTGGCCTCTTCAGGATATTTGATGTTCTGCTGAAGGTAAGAAATACGGGCCTCTTCACCACCAGGATAACCTGGCTGCTCTTCCACAACGGTAAAAATTTCAGCCTGCTGCGGGGTTTCAATTACTTTGGGGCCTTCATCTTTTACTTCAACAACGACATCTTCGGTTGGAGCTTCAACATTGCCTTTTTTATTCAGATCATCCATGTTAGCCATACTTACTTCAATTGTTGTATCTTCTACAACAACAGGGGCCGTGAACTTAACTTTTTCAACCATGGCTTCGGGAGGAGGAGGAGGAGGAGGAGGCGGAGGTGCTTCTTCCTGCTTAATGTTTTCGATGGTTACACCAACCTCTTTTTCCTTTTCCCTGATCAGCCGTTCTTTATTGATATAGGCATTGATCAGTGGATAAGCCACAACAACTCCTATCAACAGAATACCGGCGATCAATGAGATGGTCACGAATCTCCTGTACTTTTTACGCAGGTAATATGACCCATACTCCTTGTTCCTGTTTTTGAAAACAATATCCTCCAGCGGTTCTACATGCTGTGTTTCAATTGCCATACACTATTTTTTTAACGTGTTAACCACAATATCTCTGATTATTTTGGAGCTGTTTTCAACATTTCCAGTTCTGTTGGCGATGGATCAACCACGGCATAACTGGCAATGTTGCAAATGGCCATTTCGTCGATGATATCAACCATATCCTTATATTTTGCTTTTTCATCAGCCTTGATTAGAACGATAGGGCCTTTCTGATCCTCTTTTTTCATTTTCTTTATCGCGTTATCGGCTGTAGTATCTGCCACTACCGTCTTCCCTGTAATCCGTTTATCACGGTATTCAGCAATTTTTGTGAAAAGGTCCTTGTTCTTGATCAACAAGAATTTCCTGATCCCGTCCTTACTGAAGTTGGTCTTGACAAGCTGAGGCAATTCCTTAGGCTTTTTCGGGTCTGCAATGCCAATGTAATAATAGACTTTATGACCCTCTGTAATCAAAATATTCAAGGTTCTGTTTTTCGGAATTTCCGGTCGGTTTTTATCGGTTGGGTCATCCGTTTTTTCAGGCATGGTAATGACCATGACTTTGGGTTTGCTAAAAGCCGTGGTGAGCATAAAGAAGGTAATGAGCAAGCACATCAGGTCGACCATGGGGGTCATATCGATGCGGGTGCTGTGTTTCTTCGCATGGCGCTTACCACCCTTTTTCCCTTTTTCTTCAACTATTATTTCACCCATACTGGTTTTATCTTTTAGGGATTAAAATCTTGTTACCTTATTTAGGTATGTCCTTTACAGAAGCTTCGTCCTTCTGGAGGTTGGTAACGAGATTAAATTTATTTACCTTGTTGTCCTGCAACAGGTCCATGATCTTCTTTACCTTGGTGTAGTCCGTTTCGGCATCTCCCTTGATGGCCACTTCGGCGCTCAGGTTGGTCAATCGGGCCATACGAACCCACCATGCCAGCTGATTGTCAATTGAATCCATCGGAATTCCTTCCTGGAGTTTGTCGCGCACCTTGGGTTCCGTAGCATCAATCCATGCCTTCAGGTTCTTGATCGGCATTCCGAATCCTGCCATTTTACTGAACTTATCAAGCTCCTTCGGAGTAAAGGTCAGCTTATACTGTTCGGCCATTTTCTGAAGCAGTTTTTCCCTGAAATGGGTTGAAGTATCCCTGCCATTGTCGATGTTGAAGAAAACCTTCCCGTCCTTTGCAATGTAAATCGTCATGATATCATTGTCAGGGGCCTGCTTTTCCGAAACCGAAGATGGGGTTTCAATGGGCGCGGCTTCCTGTGGGCGAAACGAGGTGGTCAACATGAAAAATGTCAGCAGCAAGGAAAACAAATCCACCATAGGCGTCATGTCTATGTGCGGACTTCGTGCCGGTTGCTTAATTTTTGGCATATTGGTTTCTTTTTAACTATTTGGTTGCTGCAGCAAATGACTGAACAAGACTAAATCCGGCTTCATCAATTTTATAGGTGAAACTGTCGATCTGGGTGGAGAAGAAGTTATACAACACGATAGCCAACAATGATCCGAAGATACCAAATGCTGTGTTGATAAGGGCCTCAGAAATACCGTTTGCAAGGGCAAGGGCATCGGGAGCGCCGGCCTGGGCCAAAGCACCGAATGCCTTGATCATCCCGATAACAGTTCCCATAAGACCGGTTAACACGGAGATGGAGGCAATGGTCGAAAGGATAACGAGGTTTCTTGACAGCATCGGAAGTTCGAGTGCGGAAGCTTCTTCAAATTCCTTCTGGAGGGCAAGAATTTTCTGATCTTTTTCCAGGGTGGTATCATGCTGCAATGCACGGTAACGCATCAAACCGGCTTTCATTACATTGGCCAATGATCCTCTTTGTTTGTCACAGGCAACAATTGCATCTTCGATTTTGTTGTTGTCGAGGTTCTGCTGCAGGCCTTTAACAAAGACATTGAGACGGCCTTTTCCTTTTGCACGGAATAAGGTGATGCCACGTTCAAAAGCAAAAATGATGAGAACCAGGTTCAGGGTGATCAGGAACGGAACGATGACACCTCCTTTATAAATAATGGCCAGGTAGTTGCCGGGAAGCGGGTGACCTTCAGGGTTGCCTCCTTCAAAAAAGAGTGGATTGCCAAACACATACTTGTAAATGATGTAGGAAATGATTAAGGCGATAATCATAACGCCCACCGTAAACACTGACCTTAAGGCTTCACCAAGGGCTCCGCCTTGTTTATTTGTCTTGCTCATCGTTAAAAAGTTTTAGATTAAAATTGAATGAATTATTTGAATTTCTTACTAAAAGGCCCACAAAGATAAAAAAATAATATACGTTATCAAATAGATATTATTTGATCTTAGTTTTCAACATTTCAATAACCGGTTTCACTACAGCCACCTTTTCATCATTCGGATTCACAGCGGTCATTCGCAAATAAAATCCCAAAGCTTTTTCGGCTTCATCTTTAAGTTTTTGATCGCGTGACCATTGGCCGTAATGGTAGAATGCCAGATAATCAAATGATTCAAAACGTTCTTTCATGTATTTCACCGTATCAATCTGGGTTTTTTCTATGAGTCCTTCGTAAACCGGAACTGCATAACCGGTTGTATTGAACCCTTTCGCATCCTTTACATCAAGGTTCGACTTGGTTCGTGCCCGCCATGCGAAGCCAGGTATGTACTCGGGCTGAAGGGCATTGAAAATGGCCAGGTTGGTATCGGCCTTCACATAATCCTGAAGACTGTAGTAAACTTTTCCCAGGTTATAGTAATCCATGGGGACAGCCTTATTTGTGGCAATCTTCAGTTCATAATGTTCTTTGGCTTTATCATATTTTTTAACCCTGGTATAACACAGGGCGGCTTCTGAAATAAGCTCAGTTTTCGATGTATCCAGTGAATATGCTTTCATCAGTTGTTCAGAAGCAAGCGAATCCTGCTTGGTCTTGGCCAGTAACCGGCCATAATAGGCATAGTCGAGGGAGCGGATCTTCTCAGGTTTTGCATTGGAAATGAACTTTTTAATATACTCCAGTCCCTTGTCGTATTGCTGTGTCTCAAAATAGGAATAGGCCAGCGCCCTGTTTACATCATTGTCGGTGATATCCACCTTGAGAATTTCATTCAGCTGACTGATGGCTTCATTGTAATCCTTCAATTCGATCAGAGTATTTACGTACTGCTTGCGGGCAGCCGTATTACGGGAAAGTTCCAGGAACTTTGCGAAATTCTTTTTGGCCTCCTCCGGACGTCCGGCACGAGCAAGCAAAGAGCCAAGTTCACGATAGGCCGGGGCAAATGTGGAGTCCATTTTAACAACATCCTGGTAGTACTGCAACGCGGTGGTATACTGTCTTGCCCTTAGCCATAATTGTCCCACGCGCAATTTTGCTTCGGGAGAGGTCGGATCCAGCTTCTGGGCTGCATTATAATTGGCAATGGCCTTTGATCCGTCATTAAGCAGGTAGAAATAAATGTCACCCTTGACGATATATAGCTCCGGATTCTTCGGATCAAGTTTTTCTGCAGTACGAATATAGGAAAAGGCGCTGGCTGTATCCCTGACACCTGCTGTGACATACGATTCGGCTATCTGGACCAGGATCTTAGACTGCCGGTCGGGCGCCATTTTAATCGTTTTGTTTGCTTTGGATGGCAACAATGCAAGCGCTTTGTCAAATTCAGCTTTCGCTCCCGGAATATCTTTTCTGATCATCTTCAAGCCTCCCAATCCAACAAAATTCAAAGGATTCGTTGGGTCCTGCCTGATGCCAAGTTCAAAAATCGCTTTCGCTGAATCAACCTTTTCCTGGAAGGACACATTGAGTGTATCAGAATTGTATTTTTCCATGCAATTGCGGCCGTAGTAATAGTAGATGTCGCCATTGGTGGGCGTTTGCTGGATTAATTGTTTGAACATCGAAGCGGCAAGGGAGAACTGTTCACTTTTGGTAAGTTTGATGGCTGTATTCAGGTCCTGCGAATATAGCCGGGAAGAAAAAGCACATAACAGCATCAGGGCGACAACGACAACAACCGGTCTGGTAAATCTGGGCATAATTTGGTTCTCCTCTGTTTTAATGTTTAATTTCAACTAACCTTACAGGCATTGCAGCAGGTACGAGTCCGGAATGGAGGACAATAAACTGCCCCTTTTCTCCTGCGAGAAATGATGAAAATCCATGAGCCAATCCGGTATACGATTGGCGGTTAATGCAATATACATCACGGGTGAAGGGGTAAGATCCCTCGGCAATGTATCCGGGATAGGGTTTATAAAATTTAGTTCCCGGATCATTATCGCCTTCAAGGGCAATGCCAACAACCTTAAATCTCTTTAGAAAATTATGCGAAACAGTATCGGCGGGATCACTGATCCAGTTCACACTGATCACCCCGATCGCGTTCTTGTTTTTCTCCACGTAATTGATCACCTCCGAATTATTGTTAGCGGCCGAACAGGTGGAGGGAAATGAATCGATGGCAAATTTTTCTTTAAAATAACGCGGGTTCCCCGATTTGAAGTTGTCAAATACCACCCTGATGTCCTTCAGCTTGGATTTGCTGTTAATCTGTTTCCAGGAGGTGATTTTGCCCTGAAAAATATCCTTGATGCTTTGATAAAACATCGAAGTATCCGGGTTTTCCCTGTTTACGATGAGCGCAATCGCATCAATGGCAATTTTTGTCGTTTTTGGAATATATTGCCTTTCCCTCAGATAGGCCATTTGTTCGACAGAAAGCTTCCGGTTGACAATGATCATGGGGACGGAATCATTCATAAAATCATTGATCACATCGGCCTCTGTTTTGAAGATGGTGTCGATGTGGGCATACTTGTACACTGTCTCAAAAGTGAAAACCTCGGCCTCAGCGAGCAGGTGGTAAGAATCGTCGATTCCTACTTTGATTGTTCCGCCAGTAGGAGTATCCGTGTTTTTAGAGTTTGGATTCCCACCACAGGAGGTCATGATGATGAGGCAGATCACCCACGAAGCACCTATAAACCGGTTTGCGGTCCTATTTTGGCTTTTCATCTCTTAATTGCTAAAAATCAGGAGTTTCTTTTGTTAAAACACAAAAGTATAAAAATTATTATTGTTCTGACAAATTTTATTCTTCTTCGTTTCGCTCCCTGTTTTTTGTCCACAGGCGGGCGATTCGAAAGCTTCCGTAGAGGAAAAGAAAAATGGCAAAAATGTACCTGACCTCTTTCGAAAGATACTGCAACCGCGGGCTCACAAGCACGTAAATTCCAAGAACGAAATAGAGCAGGATTACAAACCAGGAAAAATATTTTGCAAACTTTTGCATGTTGATTACCGTTGAACCTGCCAGTAGGGAAGGGGATCATGGTCAGGCCATTGATTCCAGTACGCAGGTGTAACCGTCAACCCATCCTTCCTGAAAAGTTTCTTTTCGTAAACGACGATCATGGGGTTAAACAGGAGATCTGTCAGTCCGATTACATAAGTCGAAAGTTCAGTCCCATCCTTTGCTTTTTCCTTTTCCATCTTCACCTCATACTCGTTGAACAGGAGAAGGTTTTTCAAAAACTCAGCCCGTTGCTCCGTTGCGCCGGTTTCAACTACGCTGCATCGTATCCCTTCGATCTCCGCAACGATATGCTTTCCTTTAGTCAGTGCCATAATACTTTTTTTTCCTTACTGCCAATGCAAGGCAATGCCTGCTGGTATCGGGGAAGATTAATATAATCCGAAGCTCAGGTTGAAGACCATTTCGTAAATGGAACTGGCAAAACCTATGATCACAATACCGGCCACACACATGAGCAGCCCCAGGCGGGTATATCCGTCACTTTTAAATTTGGCAATCGGCTGGTCGCTGTTGTTCAGCAACATGGCCTTGATCACCAGTAAATAATAATACAGGGAGATGATCGTGTTAATCAGGGCGATCAGAACAAGGATGTAATATCCCTGTTTTGCAGCTGCGGTGAAAAGAAAGAACTTACCAAAGAACCCGGCCAGTGGCGGAATACCTGCCAATGAAAAGAGTGCAAGCATCATGACGAGGCTGAGGTTCGGGTTGGTGCGGTAGAGTCCGTCGTAGTCATTGATATTCTCTTTCCCGGTACGGTTTGAAATAATTCCCACAACACCGAAGGCTCCGAGGTTCGAAAAGATATACACCAGGGCAAAATAGATGACCGTGGTCATTCCAAGCTGGCTTTGCCCGATAATACCCAGCAGGATAAAACCAGCCTGCGCGATGGACGAAAATGCGAGGAAACGCTTGAGGTTTTGCTGACGCATGGCAAAGAGGTTCCCAACGGTAATGGTAAGGATGACAATGCCATACAGCAACTCGCTCCACATCACTGCAATCTTGTAAAATACCGTGTAGAGAATGATAGTGAAAATAAAAACAGCGGCTCCCTTGGAGATCACCGAAAGATAGGAGGCCACATTCACAGGGGCCCCTTCATACACATCGGCCGTCCAAAGATGGAAAGGAACCAGGGAAATTTTAAATGCCATCCCTGCAAAAAAGAAAATAAAGGCCAGAATCTGAAGCGGGGTCCCTGTAATCATAGGGGCAACATCAGCAAAGTACATCGTTCCGGTGGTACCGTAAATCATCGATAACCCGTACAATAAAATACCCGACGAAAGTGCGGAGGTGAAGATCAGCTTTACCCCGGCTTCGGCCGACTTTTCCTTCATACGTTCATAGGCAGCCAGGGCGGCAATCGGAATGGTAGCCAATTCGAGCCCGATGTAAAACATCAAAAAATCGCCGGAAGAAATCATGTAGTTCATCCCAATCAGGGTGGAAAGCATCAGCAGGAAAAATTCGCTTACCTTTTCCTTGTTCTGCTCCTGTTTCAGCCAGTCAACCGATTGTATAAAAATGATCAGCACACCAATATTCAGGATATTCTTGAGCATCATGGTGAGCTGGGTCGATTGAAACATGCCTCCGAACAGGACACCGGGCGTTCCGGGGAGAAAACCCAGGATTGTCACGGCTGCCATCATCAGGATGGCCGGCAGAATAATCTTATGTTTCTGTGTATTGGGCAGAAAAATTTCGACAATCAATAAGATTACTGTGATGGCTATCAGCAGCAATTCATGTCTCATTATCAGCATCGTTCAGTACTTTTTAATTACTTAATAAATCGTAAATCATAAATCAATGGAGTATCGGGCCTGCAGCCATCAGTTTATGCATGATGGGGCCCAGTCCTCCTGTAATCATATCCGAAAGCCAGAGTGGTGCCATCCCGATGAAGGTGATCCCGAAGATCAGGGCAACTACGCTTATTTTATCGTACCATTTGGCATCGGTAATCATTTCGAATTGTTCATTTTTGATTTTTCCCAGTAAAAGAATTCCAACAACGCGGAGCACATACACGGCAGTAACCACAATGGAGGAGGCTGCAATGATGGTGGCAACGCGATGGAAGGTATCCGCATTCTGGAAAGCGCCTACGAAAATGGTCATTTCGGCAACGAACCCGCTGAAACCCGGGAGTCCGAGGGAGGCAAGACCGGCAATGACATAAGCCACAGCAAGAAACGGCATCACCTTCATCAGTCCGCCCATCTCATTGATGAAGCGGGTGTGCGTTCTCCCGTAAATCATCCCGATAAGGGCAAAGAAAAGGGCTGTCATGATTCCGTGAGAGATCATCTGCATGATGGCGCCGTTCATGGCAGTCTGGTTGAACATCAGGATGGCGAAGAGTACCAGGGCACAATGACTCACTGAAGAATAGGCATTGATGTATTTAAGATCTTTTTGCCAGATGGCTCCGAGTGCTCCGTAAATGACCCCGATCGTGGCCAGGATCAGGAATATCCAACCAAGCTGATGGGCAGCTTCGGGAAGAAGGAACACGGCAACGCGGTAACATCCGTATCCGCCCAGTTTCATCAGAACCCCGGCGTGGAGCATCGAAACTGCTGTAGGTGCCGAGGCATGACCATCGGGTGACCATGTATGGAAGGGAAACATGGCCCCGAGCACACCAAATCCAACAAAAAGGAATGGAAAGAGAAAACGTTGTACATCAATGGGGATCGTTTCCTTTGATATTTTGATCAGGTCAAAGGTTAAAGGTCCGCCATTGGGGGCTGAATTGAAATAGATGCCGATGATTCCGAGCAGGATAAAGGCCGATCCGCCCATAAGCATCAGGGTAAGCTTCATGGCCGAATAATGACGCGGACCGCTTCCCCAGATTCCAATAAGAAGATACATCGGGATCACAGCCAGTTCATAAAAGAGGAACATGGTGAAAAGGTCGAGGGAGATGAAGAAGCCAAATACCCCCGAGGCCAACAATATGAGTGAGGTGAAAAACTCGCGCGGCAGGTCGACAACATCCCAGCTGGCAAAAATACCGGCAAAAACGACCAGGGCCGTCAGTCCGATCATGGCAACCGATACCCCGTCAACTCCAACGTAGAAGTGGATATTGAGGGTTTGATACCATACGTTATCCTGGACAAAAAGGACTTCGGCCAGGTTGCCGGCTCTCCGTTCGGCCAGGTAAAGTAGGATCAACCCAATGGCGCTCAGCAACTGGAGGCCCATCCCCACCACAGCAACCCATTTTACCTGCATGTGGGATTTGCTGAATAAAATACCAATTATGGTGAGAACCGGTATAATGATAAACAGTGTCAGAATACTCATTCTTATATGGTATTAGTTGGTCATTAAATAGGTGAATAACAAGGTAAGCAACACCACGCCCGACACAAATACGAGTGCATATTGCTGGAGCTGACCCGATTGGAACCGCTTGATGCGGTCGGATGCTTCGTTGGTCACAAAAGATATTCCATTCATGGCCCCATCTACGACATGGCGGTCGAACCAGGCGATTGGACGGGAGACATAGTTGAAAATGATCTTCTTTGTGATGAAAAGATAAACTTCATCAATATAAAATTTATGGTATGCGGCTGTCGAGAATCCTCCCAGGGCATTGTATATCTTATCAGGCAGGTTGGTCTCTTTGCGGTAAAACAGCATGGCGGTAATAATACCGGCAAGACCAACCAGGACGGCAGGAATGGCGATTCCCAGTTCAATCTCCGAATGGAATGGCATGCGGTCGGATGAGACAAACATTGAAAATGGAATCAAACCGGCAAGCAGGGCCCCCACGGCGAGGAGCATCAGGGGGATCGTCATTAATTTCGACGCTTCATGCGGGGTGTGGTGATAATGCCTGTCATGCCCCCAGAACACCGAGAAATAAAGGCGGAACATATAAAAGGCCGTCAGCCCCGAAACGATCATTTCAACCCAGTATAACATCAGGCTTCTTTCATGACCCGCAGCAAGAATTTCGTCTTTGCTGAAGAATCCTGCCAACGGCGGAATTCCGGCAATGGCCAGGCAGGCAATGAGGAAAGTTGCATGGGTAATGGGTAAATATTTTCGCAAACCGCCCATCTCGTTCATCACATTGCTGTGAACAGCATGAATAATGGCACCGGCTCCGAGGAACAGCAATGATTTGAAAAAGGCATGGGTGAAAAGGTGGAACATGGAGGCCATGTATCCCAGTCCTTCATGGCTGCCATAACCTGAAACCCCCAGGGCGAACATCATCATGCCGATCTGTGACATGGTGGAGTATGCCAGGACACGTTTGATATCAAATTGCGTGCAGGCGATGATGGCTGCAAAAATGGAACTGAAGGCCCCGACATACATGACCACATCCAGGGCCACGGGGGCGGCGAAAATGTAAATGGGGAACAGTCGGGCCACAAGGTAAACACCGGCAACAACCATGGTGGCGGCATGGATAAGGGCCGACACGGGTGTTGGGCCTTCCATGGCGTCGGGGAGCCAGATGTGTAGCGGGAACATGGCTGATTTACCTGCACCGCCCATGAAAATGAAGATCATCGACCAGGTCATGGTTGACAATCCTAGGAAAACGATTCCGCTCCCGGCAGTGAATGCAGGGCTGTTGGCTCCTGTCAGTGTCAGAAAATCGAAGGTCCCGGTAGAAAATGAAAGCATCAGGATCCCGATAAGGAAACCCAGGTCGGCAAACCGGGTAACAATAAATGCTTTCTTGGAGGCCGATACGGCCGAGTCCCTGGTATAATAAAATCCGATCAGCAGGTAGGAGGAGACACCGACAAGTTCCCAGAATACGTACATCTGGAAGATGTTCGTAGCCACTACCAGTCCAAGCATCGAGAAACTGAACAACGACAGGGTTGCAAAAAAGCGCATGAACCCCTTTTCACCATCCATATAACCGATGGAGTAAACATGAACCATGAATGACACCGTAGTGATCACGATCAGCATCATGATGGATATAGGATCAAGAAGAACGCCCATGTCGATGTGCAGGGTGTCGGTCAGGTTCAGCCAGCGCATATTGAAGGCCAGGAACTTTTGAAAGGTGCCATCGGCGGCCTTTTCAAGTACAAAAAAGTACTTGTATGCTGTGACCAGTGACAGGATCCACATGACAAACAGGCCTGCAGTTCCGGCTATCCCCGAAACCAGCGGTTTAAAACGGTTCCCGAACAGGCCGACCACCACAAACATGATCAGGGGAATCAGCAGGATCCAGACGGTGTAAGAGAAATCGATCATATACGGTCAGAATTACGGTGTTATTCTAATAATTGTATTCGTTTATTATTCGCTCGTTTGCTTTAAAAAAGGCATCAGGCTTTGGCCATTGGTCATTGGGGCTTTCTTTTTCCCTAATGGCTATTGGCTAATTCCTAACCCCTAATATTTCATTTCATTCATCTTCTCTACATTGATGTCGACCAGTCGGCGGTAAATGTTGATGATGATGGCGATGGCCACCGATGCTTCCGCTGCGGCAACTGCAATGATGAAAATACTGAAGAACATCCCCTCCAGGTGATCCGGGTAAAGGATCTTGTTAAAAGCAACAAAGTTTATGTTGACTGAATTCAGGATCAACTCGGTCGACATCAGGATCGTGATCAGGTTTTTCCTGACCAGGAATCCATAAATACCGACAAAGAACATGATGGTGCCGGTAATCAAAAACCAGGTTAATGGTACGCCTTCGAACATATTATCTGGGTGTTATTTTATTAATCTTTCCGTTTCTTTGCAAGGATGATGGCTCCCACCATGGCGGCCAGCAAAAGGATGCTGATCACTTCGAAGGGCAGGGCATATCCGAATTTCTCCGTACTGATCAGGCTCCGTGCGATCACGCGGATGTCGGTACGTTCACTTCCCGATGCAACCGCCGCAGGAAAAGTATGCTGAAGGATGGTTGCAATGGTAATCAGGGCACCCCCGGCAGCCGCTAAAAAAGCCGGGATTATTTTTTTCAGGCTCGGTGCTTCCAGTTTTTCTGCAATATGACTGGTAAGGAGGATTGAAAAAATGATCAGCACCACAATCCCACCTGCATAAAGGGTAAGCTGAATGGCAGCCAGGAAATTAAACCTCAGCAGGAAGTACATACCGCCGGTCGCTACCAGGACAAATAAAAGGTAGGTGGCCGACCGTAGGATGCGCCGGCTGGTCACAGTCAAAATGGAAAAAATGATAATGACTGCCGAGAAGATCGCAAACATCAATTGATTTGGTGTCATTCTACAATATCTTTAATGATGGATGATCCGGGTTGATTCAAGATTTTGGTCAGTTTCGACCGGTCAAATACCGCATGTTCGAACTGCTGACCCCAGGCCAGTGCATCCGACGGGCAGGCCTTGATGCAGAGTCCGCAGAAGGTGCACATGCCAAGGTGGTAAATATGCTGGTCGATGATGCGTTTCTTTTTGCCATCGGGCATGTCGATCTTCGCCTGAAGGATCTCAATTGAACCATTGGGGCAAGCCGTCTCGCAGATTCCGCACCCGGTACAGCGATGTTCGTTGCGCTCATTGTGCGGCATGATCACTTCACCTTTGAACCGGTCGTACATTTTCAGTGTCTTCCGGTTTTCCGGATACTGCTGGGTTACGATCTCCCAGGGGCTGAAGAAGTATCTTCCGGTCACCTTCATCCCCGTAAGGAGCGATTTAACCGCGTGAAAGATATCTGTAAAGTATGTGAAAAAGCTGTTCATAGTTTTTCTAAAAATGCCAACCCATTAATACGATAAATGCCATGATAAGAATATTGACCAGGTTGATGGGTAAAAGGTATTTCCATTCCAGGGTCAATAACTGGTCGATCCTTAACCTCGGGAAGGTCCATTTGAACCACATCATCACCCAGATCACAAAGAAAGTTTTTCCGATATACCATATAAATGGAGGGATGAAATCCATGATATGATTAAATCCTGCCCATCCGCCAACATGGAACGGCATCCAGCCGCCAAGGAAAACAGTCGCTGCAATGGAGGCCACGATGAACATGTTCATATATTCGGCCAGGAAGAAAAAGGCAAACTTAATCCCGGAATATTCGGTGTGGAACCCTGCAGTTAACTCCGATTCAGCTTCCGCCAGGTCGAAGGGACCACGGTTGGTTTCGGCCGTACTTGCGATCAGGAACACGATGAAGGCGATGAAAGCCGGGATATGGCCCTTGAAAATGAACCATCCGTTGGCCTGTCCTTCAACGATTGCTGAAAACTGCATGGTCCCGGCCAGGATGATGATGGTAACGAGCGACAGGCCCACCGAAAGTTCATAACTCACGATCTGGGCTCCTGACCGCATGGCGCCGATAAGAGAATACTTGTTGTTGCTTGACCAGCCGGCTAAGAGGATTCCCACCACGCCCAGGGATGATACTGCGATCACGTAAAGGATGCCGATGTCAAAATCGATGGCGTGAAGCCCTTTGGCAAACGGAATGGCTGCAATGGCCATGAATGAGGCGATGATCACGATGAACGGCGCAATGTTGAACAGCAGTTTGTCTGCATTCTTGATATACACCAACTCCTTCATGAGCAGCTTGAACAGGTCGGCAATGGTCTGGAAAAATCCATACGGGCCTACCCTGTTCGGCCCTACCCTGTTCTGCATGAATGCACAAACCTTGCGTTCGGCATACACGAGGAAAAGTCCAACCAGCGCATAAAAGAGCAGTACTACTATGCCGATGATGGTCATTTCCACGACAACGGCCCAGAAAGCCGGCAGGTTGTCGTAAAGGAACTTATCGATCCATTGTGTGAACGACGTAAAGTCGTAGATGCTGAAATTCATAGTTTTATTATCTGTCAATATCCGGTATAACATAGTCTAACGAACCTCCGATGGCAACCAGGTCGGCGATTTTACAGCCGCGGCTGATATGATCCAGTACGCTCAGGTTTGAAAAATTCGGAGAACGGAATTTCATGCGGTAAGGACTCTTGTTGCCATCACTCACAACATACACCCCCAACTCGCCGCGTGCAGCCTCAACCCGCTGGAAATATTCCCCGGCAGGCAGTTTGAGCACCGCTTTCATCTTGGCAGCATAGTCACCTGCCGGAATGTTGTCGATGAGCTGCTCGATGATCTTCATTGATTCATGCATCTCATGCATCCTCATCATGTAACGTTCGAATGTATCGCCCGTGGTTCCTAGAATTTCCTTGAAATCGGCCTTATCATAAACGCCATACGGATGGTGTTTGCGAACATCACATGAAAAACCGGATGCACGTCCCGAAGGGCCGGTAACACCATAACTGATGGCATCTTCCTTCGAAAGAATGCCAACCCCTTTGGTACGGAGTTGCATGATGATGTTGCCTGTGAGCAGATCATCATAATCCTTGATCTTTTTGCGGAAATATTTAATGAAGGCCTTGACGTTCTTCTGGAAATCAGGATGAATGTCCATCATGAGTCCGCCCGGGGTATAATAACTATGCAGCAATCTTGACCCGAAGGATTCCTCGAAAATGTCAAGGATTTTTTCACGGTCGCGGAGGCCGTAAAAGAAGCAGGTCAGTCCGCCCATGTCCATGCCGAAGCTGCACCACCACAACTGGTGGGAAGCAATGCGGTTGAGCTCATCGATGATGGTCCTGATGTACTTCACCCGTTCGGGGACTTCAACCTCCAGGGCCTTTTCAACCAGCAGGCACACTGCGTGGTTATTGATGTGTGCCGAAAGGTAATCCATCCGGTCGGTAAGATGTATGATCTGGGGATAGGTGTCCTTTTCACACATCTTTTCGATGCCGCGGTGGATATAACCGCAATGAGGCTTCAGGTTTTTGACGATCTCGCCCTGGAGTGAAACAACCAGCCGCAATACACCATGGGTTGAGGGGTGCTGCGGCCCCATATTAATATGGTATTCCTCCTCCTCAACATTCTTGACAGGCAGGTTAATGATCTCTTTCATACCTTAAAGTTCTACGATATTAACTTCATCAACATAATCTTTGCGGAGCGGGTGCCCTTTCCAGTCCTCTTCAAGGAAGAGCCGGCGCAGGTCGGGATGGTTCGTGAACCGGATTCCCAACAGGTCGAAGATCTCCCGCTCGTGAAATTCAGCCGTTCTCCAGATGTCGCATACGGTATCAACCGCGCCGTTTACGCGATCATCGGTGCGAACTTTGAGCTCCAGCTGATGTTGATGGGTGGTCGATTCGAGGTGGTACACCACTTCAAGGAATTTCACCATGTCAACCCCTGTCAGGCAAAAGAGATAATCGAATGCCAGGTCGGATTCGGATTTAAGTTTGAATGCCAGGTCATGCATTTTTGCCGGCGGAATGATGAAGGTAAGAAATTGTTTATTTTCCTGGTATTCTGCGTCGGGAACCAAACCCAGAATACGCTCCTTCAATACTGCGTTATCCATCTTGGGAAATTATCTATTTTAATTCAACAGTTTGTCTCGGACTTGACATCGATTCCAGCTTGATCTTGCGCTGGAGTTGCATCACGCCGTAAAGCAGGGCTTCAGGACGTGGCGGACAGCCGGGAACATATACATCGACGGGGATTACGTGGTCGACACCACGCACAACGTGATAGGAATTATAATAAAAGGGTCCGCCGGAAACTGCACAGGCGCCCATGGCGATCACATATTTGGGATCCGACATCTGGTCATATAACCGCTTGAGGACAGGGGCCATCTTGTTCACAACGGTTCCGGCCACAACAATCACATCAGCCTGCCGGGGCGAAGCCCGGTAAACTTCAATCCCGAAACGGGCAAAATCGTGACGGGAAGCTCCGGTGGCCATCATTTCGATGCCACAGCAACTTGTTGCAAACGTCAGCGGCCAGATTGAGTTGGAACGACCCCAGTCAATCATGGCATCAACCGTTGTCAGTAAGATATTTCCACCGGATTTCTTAAAAAGTTCAAGGGTTTCATTATCGCGGAAATCCGCTTCCTTCATGTTTTTTATTCCCATTTCAAAGCTCCTTTCTTCCAGGCATATAGCAGGCCCAATCCCAATACAAAAAAGAAAATGACGATCTCAATAAAGGCAGTCATTCCCAACTCTTTCATCACCACGGCCCAGGGGAAAATGAAAACACTTTCAACATCAAACACCAGGAAGATAATGGCGAACAAATAATACCCCACGTTGAATTGAAGCCAGGTCAGCCCTTCAGTGGGAATGCCGCATTCATAGGGCTCGGCTTTTTGAGGATTGGTTGAGGTTGGGGCAACAAAAATGGAGAACACAATGGCAAACCCCACCAGAAAAGCCCCAACGATAAAGAAAAGAATCAGACTTTCAGCACTCATAGTGAATCTTTTAACAGAGATGAGCGCAAAGTTAAAAATTAATCTGGAACAACCTAACACGACATACAATGCGATTCCGATATATTATTCTAATTCATTGATTATGTGTAATATAATAAAATGACACTATCAAATATCAAGGAATAGATTGATATATGTCAATGTGATATAAAAACAATAAATGAAAAAGATGGACTACCTGTTGACCAATATTTTACGGACGATCCGTTGTTCGGAATTTCTGATTTCCAGGAAGTAGACTCCAACTGGTAAAGGGCGGAAATCTAACTCTTGTTCATAAGAATTATTCACGATTATTTCAATTGGTTTTCCAATGCACTGGCCCAGCCGATTACAGACTACCAGGGTCATCCTTTGCGGAGTCTGAGTTGCAATTGAAACCTTGAACTTTCCATTATTTGGAACAGGAAATACTTTTACCGAAGTCGTCCTGATTTCTTCAATCCCGGTTACAATCACATACTCATGATTTGAAGTGTCGGATTGACATCCGTTTAAGGTGACAATGCTCCAGTACCAGCCGGTCAGGGTAGCAACATGAATTTGACCGGTAGCCCCGGAAATGGGATTGCCTTCAAAGTACCACTGGTTGCCATCCGGGGCAGAACTACTCAGAGTGTCACTGATGGAGGTAACCAGCGGAGCTGGAGGAACCGGGTTTACAGTCATCGTAACCTGGTTTGATGTGGCTGGATTCCCAGTTGCACAGGTCAGGCTTGAAGTCATCACGACATAAACCACATCGCCGGATACAGGAGCATACGCATAGACCGCATTGTTGGTGCCGACATTGGTCCCGTTGACATTCCACTGGTACAAGGGCGTCGGACCTCCATTGGTCGGTATGGCTGTAAAGGTGACAGCGTTTCCCGTACACGCCGGATTGGAAGAAGCTGATACCGCCACACTGGCTGGCAGACTCGAATTGATGGTCATTATAATTGCATTCGATGTGGCCGGATTCCCAGAGGCGCATGGTGCCGCATTGGAGGTCAGAATGCAGGAAACCTCATCATTGTCAGCAGGAATATAGGTATAAACCGGGCTATTGGATCCTGTGTTGGTTCCGTTGACCCGCCACTGGTAAATTGGGGCTGTGCCCCCATTGGTCGGTGTGGCTGTGAAAATGACGGTATTCCCCGGGCAAACCGGGTTTGCAGATGCTGCTATCCACACACTGACCGGCAGTTGTGGGTTCACCGTCATGGTCACTGCATTGGATGTGGCTGGGTTTCCTGTTGGACAGGTTACATTGGATGTCAGCACACAGGTAACCTGGTCATTGTTGGCCGGAATGTATGAATAGGTGGCATTGTTGGTTCCCACATTGGTCCCATTGACGATCCACTGATATACCGGGGCTGTGCCGCCATTGACCGGAGTGGAAGTAAAGGTAACCGAAGTGCCGGCACAAACAGGATTGGCCGAGGCGGCAATCGATACACTGACCGGGAGATTGGCATTAACCGTCATGGTTACCGGGTTGGATGTGGCCGGATTACCTGAAACACATTCTGCATTGGAAGTCAACAGGCAGGTAACCACATCATTATTTGCAGGATTATAGGTATAGGTTGGAATGTTGGTTCCCGCATTTGTCCCGTTAACCTTCCATTGATAGGAAGGAGCCGTTCCGCCATTGGCAGGCGTGGCCGTGAAGGTGACCGGAATGCCGGCACAAACCGGGTTGGCTGAGGCTGCAATCGAAATGCTGACCGGCAGATTCGTACTGACAGCCATGGTTATTGCGTTGGATGTAGCCGGGCTTCCCGTCGCACAGGGTGTTGCATTGGATGTCAGTATACAGGTAACCACATCATTGTTTAAAGGAACATAGGCATAGGTGACACTGTTGGTTCCCACATTGATTCCATTGACCTTCCATTGATAAACCGGGGTCGAGCCTCCGTTGACGGGGGTTGCCGTGAAGGTTACCGTTGTCCCGGGGCATACCGAAGTGGCAGAAGCTGCAATGGATATACCGACTGGCAGCAGGGGGTTGACAATCATGGTCACAGCACTCGATGTGGCAGGATTTCCTGTCGGGCAGGTAGCATTGGAGGTCAACACACAGATGACCGCATCATTGTTAACCGGAACATAAGAATAGGTTGAAATATTACTACCGGCATTGGTTCCATTGACTTTCCATTGATAGGAAGGGGCGGTTCCTCCATTGATAGGAGTTGCTGTAAACGAGACTGACGTTCCGGCGCAAACCGGGTTTGCTGAAGCGGCGACCGAAACGCTGACAGGTAAAAGGGGGTTAACCGTCATGGTTACAGCACCGGATGTAGCCGGATTACCCGAAACACATGTGGCGTTAGAAGTAAGTATGCATATGACTATATCATTATTTACAGGGATGAATGTATAGGTTGCCATGTTGGTGCCTGCATTTGTCCCGTTAACCTTCCATTGATAAGATGGCGTGGTGCCACCGTTAGCCGGTGTGGCCGTGAAGGTGACTGAAGTACCTGCACAAACCGGGTTGGCCGACGCTGAAATTGCCACACTAACCGGCAGATTCGCATTCACAACCATGGTTATTGCATTGGAAGTCGCCGGACTACCTGTTGCGCATGGCGTTGCATTTGAAGTCAGCACACAGGTGATCACATCATTATTTGATGGAATATAAGCATAGGTTGCACTGTTGCTGCCAGTATTGACACCATTGACCTTCCATTGATAAACAGGGGTTGTTCCGCCGTTGGTGGGTGTTGCTGTGAAGGTGACTGATGTCCCTGCGCAAACCGGGTTTGCCGAGGCTGCAATCACGACGCTGACAGGTAATGCAGGATTTACGGTTACAGCAAAGTTTGGCGAAGGCGTTCCTGAACCGCAGGTGTTGGATGGAGTCACAGAGATATTTCCGGAGGAGGCAGCAGCTGAAACGTTGACTGTTATTGCATTGGTATTTGAGCCGGTGACAATGTTAAAACCGGAAGGGAGTGACCAGGTATACGAAGTGGCGTTGGTGACCGGCGGAACAGAATAGGTGACCGCATTTGCTCCGGCACACACCGCGCTTGATCCGGTAATCGAGCCTGTGGCACCCACTGCGAGACTATTAATTGATCCATTGATATAGAAGTTTGCAGTGGGGGTGTCAGTCATTGCATAACCGGCTTCATCCGCATATTCACAGTCGCCACCACTGCCGGATGTGTTGTTGAAGGTAAAATCTGTTGACCCGCCAATATAATTCATGGTAAGTGTTAACAGTGTTGCATTTGCAGGAAGGGTGACGGGTGCTAAATCTGCCCAAACAACCATAATCTTTGCCAGGGTGGGGCTTATGGTTGTTGAAGTGATGCTTATTCCAGCCAGAGCTGAATTTCCGACTGCACTTGAAAAAGTTGCTTTGGTCGGATCATATTCAATCCTGAGTGTAACTGCGCAAATACTGGTAAATCCGTTAACCGTAATCGGGACATCTGTACTCGAAGACGGACATGCCAGTTTAATGGCAGCTGTAGTTACGGGCGCATTTCGGGCAAAAGAGTTAATGCCGAAGAGCAGAATAAACATTATCGATAAAAAACAAAAAATTCTGACAACTGATATCCTCTGCATATTAATTGATTTAACGTTGTACACTGAGTCATCAAAAGTAAGAATATTTAAGAGAAATTCATCGTATCGGCATGCGGTAATTAACCTCATATTTCCTTGATGTGTTTAATGCTGCTGTTAGATCATATTAAGTTCGATGATTGTTTCCAGAATAGTTTTCGATACCTGGGAAAAGAACAAGGCCAAATTTTTTTATCCTGTATTAAATTATTCTGTTACATTTGCATATCTTCATAAAATGTTATAGTTTTATTATGTTCACTGATTCCAACACATTAATTGGCCACCATGGATAAAGCAATACAGGTTTTATTAAATCCCGAAAAGTTGAATTTGCCGGATTCTTCAGCAGTGTATGCTGTTTTCTCATCATCCAAATGCCGGTTTGTCGGGGTTACAGATAACTTACATCAAACCATTCTGGAGCACTTTATGCCCAATGAACCCAATATCCCATTTCGATATTTCATGCAGTCGGTCAAACCTAAAATAATACAGTTCGAAGTGCTTCCAAACACACTCTCGTTTTCTCAGCGGGAAGCAATCAGGGAAAATTGGAACAATCTTTACACTCCGACCGACGGCCAGGCTTCATTTTTTCCCCGGGAGGCTCAGCCACAGCTGGTGACAATTTAACCGAGCGGGAGATTTACCTCTACCCGCGTACCGGCAGCATGTCCCTCAGCATCTAACAGGTCAACCATTTTAATGCTGAAGTTCCCGGTCTTTCCGTTCTCATTCAACAGGCGAATCCGGGTATTGGTGATGTCGAGGCCTTTGGAATTGTGTATCAATCCCTCATTTTTCCTCAGCTCACCTGCTCTCATGCGGCCAATGCCATTGTCTTCGATAATAACCCGGTACTGGTTTTCATTGACCTTTGTAACCAGTATGCGGAGCACCCCGGCCACTTTGAGTTTCAAAAGTCCGTGCTTGATTGCATTTTCCACAAACGGCTGGACGATCATAGGTGGTATCATGGTTGTGTCGAGCGGGAGATCCTCGTCACATTCCATAATATTGGTAAATTGTCCTTCAAACCGCATCTTTTCCAGCTCTATATAAAAATTCAGGAATTCCAGCTCTTCTCCAAGGGGGACAAACTCCTTGGTCGCATTTTCCAAAGTCTTTCTCACCAACTTTGAAAACATGGAAAGATAATAGAGGGCCTTGTCAACATTGTTGGTTAATATATAACTCTGGATGGAGTTCAAGGCGTTGAAAATAAAATGCGGATTCATCTGGGCCTTCAGGGCCTTCATCTCCATGTTATTGAGCTCAAGTTGAATGCTGGCCTTCAGCTTTTCCTGCTTCCGGATTTGTCCGACCCTGAAAATCCATACTGAAACCAATATTCCTGCAAGGATAATTGAAACGAGTAAGATGAACCACCATGTGGCATAGAATGGGGGCAGGATGACGAACACATAGGATAAATGGCTGATTTGACTATTGTCAATGGTGCTGTAGGATTCAATCTCAAATGTGTAATGACCGGGATGCAGCATAGGGAAAAAAGCCTTGCGGTCGGACGAAAACTCACTCCATTGCTTGTTTACCGGTAAAAGCCTGTGCCTGAACCTCTGCTGATTGGCATCAAGGTAATTTACGGCATCAAAATAAAACATCACATTGTTCTGATCATGGGTCAGTTTCAGTTTCTCTGTCGGGGATCCGAACCATGGATCAGCAGTAAATCCTTCCACCTGGGCCAAGGGAACCTGGTTGATTTCCACCCCCGTCAGCAAGAGATTTGCCACATGCGAAGTATAGTCAAAAAGAAGTTTCCGGTTCAACCTGAAAAGCTGTTTTTCAGACGCAATCCAAGGATTACCGGTTGAATCAACAACCGAAAATTCAGCAGTCGGATCAACATATCCTGACTCCCTTGAAAAAAACCTCACCCTGGCCTTTCCCTTTGCATACAACTCTTTCAGATCAACCAGGTTTAATCCCTCCGTAGTCCCGATAAATAAGTTCGATTGCCTGTCGGTTTTAACCCATCGGATGCTTTTCCCTAAAATCCCGGTGGTCCGGTCTAACTTGTAAAGAAGCTTCAATTGTTCGCCATCCCAACGAAAAACAAACACCTCCCCGTTGTTCGCTCCTGCTATCACATTGTGCTCCCCGTCGAAACAGAGATCATTGAAACTCCTGGGAAGGCTCGAATCAGCTTTGCAGAAAGCGTAATTTTTATTTCCCAAAGTAAGATAAAGTCCCCCGATCTTGCTTGCACTCCAGATTTCATTGCCCCGGGAATACATACGTATCGGTCGGTCCGGTGCGTTGCCCTTGCCAGCTAAAAAAAAATACGGATCAGGATATTTCACCTCAGGAAAAATGGCACACCTGAATATTCCCCTGACCCAGAAAGAAGAGGAATATAAGGTGTCTGTCTTATCGAACGCTATAACATGATGTGGATGATTTTGGTGAATGGAGATTACTTCCGGACTCATATAATTTGTTTTATCACTAAACCGGATGAGTCCATACTTTGCTTTGACATAGACATTGTAGCGGGAATCTTCACCGATAGATAAAAAACCGAAGACCGTTGTGTCTTTGCTTTCTTTTATTATATCCTGCCTGGATTGGTTATAAACGGCCGGATTGTAAAGTGAACCAGCGGGCAAAATACGCTCTTCAGACCATTCGGCGAAAAATGCGTGATACGGGTTTGGATAAGGAAATTTCCCTTCGGCAATCAGTTTTTTATATTTCTCAAATGAGCCTTCCTTATCCCTAAATTGCATATGGCTCAGATCAAAGTACTTTAACTGAGTAATATACTGAATCTTCCTGAGCAGGTTGCGCGGGTATATGTAAAATCCCAAATTTGGATTTTTCCTGATGATATCCTTCGAGGTGGCGATCCAGATATTGTTGTCCCGGCCCGCATGAATGGCATTTATTTTCATCGAAGATAACCCGAACCAGGATGGTCCATAGCTTTCGATAAATGGCAAGGGCATCCTGTAAAGCCCCTGGTGAAGGGTTCCTACCCATACGGTATGGAATATTGAATCATAGAATACGGTCCAGACACCGGGATCGCTGATCCCGGTCTGTTTACCAAGAGAAACTACCTTTGTGCCATCATACATATAAAATCCTCCCGGCATCGGAGGAGTTGGAAATTCTGTCCAGGCCGCAATCCAGATATTTTTTTTATCATCTGCGGCCATATGAAACACCTGACCCAAACTGTCAAACTTTGCAATACATTTTTTATTCCATACCTGGATGCTGGTCCTTCCCCAACTCCAGATCGTATCCCCGTTTTTTCCTGATATCGGATTACAATTGGGTTGTATATCCAATAAGGACCCAGCCGTATCTTTGGTGAACTTGTGGGTTACCGGGTTATAACAATAAACAGTCCCGAAGCCGTAACTAAAAAGTCTGACACCGTAATTTTTCTCCTCAAATCCGATTACAAATAATGATTTATATTCTTTACTGACTGCTGCTACCGGCAAGGAATAGAACGCTTTCCCATTAAACACACTGCAGCCCATGTTGGTCCCGACAAGCAGGATATTGAATTTCTTCGACCACCATACCCGCCGTACATCATTGCATACCAGGCCCTTCTTCTCATCATAATTTGTAAATCTTGTCCCGTCAAACATGGAAATACCACAGCCCATCCCTCCAATCCAGAGATTCCCCTTGTTGTCTTCGGTGATGTCGAAGATATTTTCAGCGCCGAGGCCGTCGGAGGAGTTATATACGGTGAATTCCCGTCCGTTAAACCTGCAAAGGCCTGCCGAAGTACCGATCCACATGATGCCGCGCGAATCCTTGATTAGGGCGCGAACGGTATTCGATGGCAGGCCATCTTCAATGGTAAAATTCCGGGAATAATAATTCTGACCGGATAAATTAACTGCAATAGCTACAAAGGCAACTACTCCAATAATCTGCAGAAAAACTTTAAGAAAAAAATAAGCACCGGCACGAAAATTCATAAGTTAGTCCTTAGCTTTGGTCAGCGCTTTGACAAACTCCTCATTCCTCCTGGTGGCAATCTCGAGTTCAACCCCGTTCTCCAAAAGGATTTTATGCCCTTCGGAACGGTTATAACTTTTCACGAAGTTCATATTTACAAGGTGGGATTTATGGATGCGAAAGAAATATTCAGAGGGAAGCATATCTTCGACGATTTTCAGCGTGCGTGAAACAAGGAATGAGTCTCCCCGAACGGTATAAATTTTTGTATAATTTTCTGCTGCCTCACAAAAAATAATATGATTGATCTTTTCCATCTGATAGCCTCTCAGGGTGGGAAGGGCTATTTTTGAGCCAATGTCGGCCCCAATTGTAATATTGCTGAGCAAAGCCTGAATCTTTATTTGATTATTTTCACTCCTTCTCTTCTTCTCATATCTGTCAATTAGCTCCGAGAGTTCCGTATAATCGAGCGGTTTTAACAGATAATCAAAGGCCGAAAACCGAATGGCCTTGATTGCATAATTTTTAAAGGCAGTAAGAAAAACCACCTCAAAAAAAACTGCTTCAAAATAATCGAAGAGTTTAAACCCGTTCTCCTCCGGCATCTCAATATCAAGGAAGACAATGTCGGGCCTGAATTTATGAATGGCGTACACCCCCTCCTTTACCGATCCGGCCAGGGCAACTACCTTAAGCTTTTCAGGCAGATACCGTTGAACGATCTTTTCAAAGGTCTCCCTGGCTTTCGCTTCATCGTCGATGATGATGCAGGAAATCATATTGTTCCATTTTAAATCAAAGATAATCTATTTTTTATGCTTTCATAAAAGACTTAGGGAACGTGGCATTTTGCCAATGAACGCCATGTTTGACCGGATATTCGCTGTTTTCCCGTAATTTTTCATTTGACAGTAATAAAAGATTTTCACAGGAAACTTCTATCTTTGATCATACGAAAGTGGAATAGTATGAAAAATTTCATGATTTTCCTGGTCCTGATCATGGCTGTTGCCTGCAGGCCAAAGGATCCTGCCGAAATACTGGCTTCCTCAAATTGGATCGACCTCACCCACGATTTCGATACCAATACCGTTTACTGGCCTACAGATGAACCCTTCAGGCATGATACTGTTTTTTACGGTATGACCGGGAAGGGCTATTTTTACTCCTCCTTCAAATTTTCGGCTGAAGAACACGGGGGAACCCATTTTGATGCCCCGGTTCATTTCGGACAGGGCCAGAAATTCATTCACCAGGTTCCCGTTGATCAGCTTCACGGACCGGGTGTCATTCTCGATGTGACTAAACAATCAGCCAGTAACCGCGACTATCTGGTTTCTGTTGCCGATCTTGAGAACTGGGAGCGCCTGAACGGAAAAATCCCCGACGGAGCCATCATCCTGTTAAACACCGGATTCGGAAAATACTGGGATGATCACCTGAAATACACCGGTACCTTGAAAAAAGGTAAAGAGGGTGTGGAATCCCTCCACTTCCCCGGATTGGATCCTGATGCGGCCCGCTGGCTTGTCGGGCACCGAAAGGTCAAGGCCATCGGTCTTGATACCCCGAGCATCGACTACGGACAATCCACCGATTTCAGAACCCATCGCATCCTGTGCGCTGCCGGACTTACCATGTATGAAAACGTAGCAAACCTTGATCAGCTTCCGGCAAAGGGGGCGTACATTGTGGCCCTGCCCATGAAAATAAAAGGAGGAAGCGGAGCCCCGCTGCGAATTGTGGCCATTGTCGGGAAATAATCCACCAACCCATTGAATTCATGGAACGACCTTTATCCATTTACTTTTTTTCCGGCACAGGCAATGCCCTCAATGTTGCACGATGGTTTGCCGACACGGCAACACGCCGGAATATTCCGGTCGAAACAAACGACATTGCAAAAATCGACCGGAAAAGGATCCAGCCTCCGCCACCCTCATCGCTGGTGGGTTTTGTCTCTCCCACCCACGGGTTCAATTACCCACCGGCCATGATGTATTTTATTTTTCGTTTTCCGCGATCAAAAGGGAACCGGGCGTTCCTGATGAATACCCGGGCCGGTTTGAAGCTTTCGAAATGGTTCGTTCCCGGGCTGAGCGGGATCACGCTCTGGCTTTCAGCCCTGGTGCTGCTGTTGAAAGGATACCGGATTGTGGGGCTCCGCTCCGTCGATCTGCCATCCAACTGGATATCCTTCCATCCCGGAGTGAAGGAAAAGGTGGTCGAATCGATCTACCTGCACTGTAAAAAGATAACCATCACCTTTGCGTCCAAAATTCTTGACGGGAAAAAAGTCTACACCGCTTTCCGCGACATCATCCAGGACCTGCTGATCTCACCGGTAAGCATCGGGTATTTTTTCGTCGGGCGGTTCATTCTGGCCAAATCTTTTTACGCAACGAATGCCTGTGATAACTGCGATATTTGTATTGACAACTGCCCGGTGAAGGCTATTCTGAAGGTGGATGACCGGCCCTTCTGGTCATACCGCTGCGAAAGCTGCATGCGTTGCATGAACAACTGTCCCAAAAGGGCCATCGAAACAGCCCATGGGTATATCATCGGCATCATGTGCCTGATCAATATGGGGATCATGGTCTGGTTCTGGCAAGGGGTAGGCCGGTTGATCACCGTTCCATCTGACAATGGCTGGGCCAGGTTGGGAGTTTCCCTTACAGGTTGGATCCTTACCTTCGCCGTGATGGTCCTTTCTTATCGTATTTATCACTACCTTCTGCGAATTCCTGGCATCCGGCAAATTTTTTATTACACCTCCATTACAAGGTATAAATTCTGGCGGCGCTATAAACCATCACGTACCATGATATCAAAATTGTAATGATATGATCCTCCTTGAAAACACAATAATTTCCGATGAAATAAAAGAGACCTTCTTCTGCTGCGACATGGCAAAGTGCAAAGGTGCCTGCTGCGTGGAGGGTGACGCCGGAGCGCCCCTTGACGAGGAGGAGATCTCCCTGCTTGAAGATTATATCGATGAGATCAAACCCTTCATGGTTCCTGAAGGAATAACGGAGGTGGAAGAAATGGGGGTGTTCGATTACGATGCCGAGGGAAAATTTGTCACACCGCTGATACACGGGAAGGAGTGTGCCTTTGTCTATTTTGAGGATGGAATTGCCCGGTGTGCCATTGAAAAGGCCTTCCAGGAGAAAAAAATCCCTTTTGCAAAGCCCATTTCCTGTCACCTTTATCCCATCCGGATTAAATCAACCCAGGTCAGCGACCTGCTCAACTATCACAAATGGCCCATCTGCCAGAAGGCCCTGGCGAAAGGATATCATGAAAAAATACCCCTTTACCAGTTCCTGGAAGGAGCATTGATTCGTAAATATGGCCGAACCTGGTACAACAAACTCGTTAAACTACTGCGTTAGCACCGCCGCTCAGGGCAAGGGCCGCTCTTTTGGCAGCGGCCATGGTCGCAAATTCCTTATCCATCATAAATTGACCACCTTTATCACTCCCGGCCAGCTTGATTTGGTCGAGAATATTTCGCACGGTGCTCTCCTCTTCAATTTGTTCGGTAATGTACCACTGCAGGTAGTTTGCCGTTGTAAAATCCTTCTCCTTGGTACAGGTGGCATAGAGTTCATTGATTGAGGCAGAGATATACTCCTCATGCTTCAATACCTGTTGAAATACATCGGGCAACGATTTGAATTTTGCATCGGGCGCTTCCAGGGCCGGAATGACAGCAGTTCCGCCGCGGTCGTTGAGATAATGAACCAGTTTGAGCATATGGATACGTTCCTCCTCCGTTTGTACATAAAGCCAATTGGATGCACCCGGGAAACCATTCCGTTCAGCCCATGAGGCCATTGACAGATATATGCGTGAAGAGTGCTCCTCGCGTTTGATCTGCTCGTTTATCGCTTTTTCAACATTTTTGGTGATCATAATTTATTTGATTTGAATAAATACAAAGTTAATGAATATTTCCAATAATAATTTTTGACTTTTAAGTCAACATGTTGTACCTTTGTTTTTATTTAGTCCAAATAATTATAATTTAAACATATCTACCATGAAAAAATATCTCCGTTTAATGATAACAGGCCTCATTATCCTTTTACTTGGTTATCATGCAGACACATATGCCATCAAGCACATCGTACATGTTGGAAACTATTATTTTAACCCTTCGTCCCTGAATGTAGCGGTTGGCGATACTGTTCGCTGGGTATGGGATAATGGAAGTCACACCACTACATCCGGGGTGATCCCGGGAGGGGCTTCCAGCTGGGATGCAAATATCAATACAGCAAACCATTCCTTTGAGTACCGCGTTCTGCTGGCTGGCGATTACAATTACGTTTGCACCCCGCACGCAGCCATGGGAATGGTCGGTTCATTTACTGCTTCTTTAGCCACAGCGGTTGGTGAACATAAAGACAACAGCATGGTTGTCTACCCAAATCCCTCCAGGGGAGTATTCAAGGTGTCATTTGGAAATACTTTGAATACGGAGGCCGAGATCTCCCTGATTGATCTCAGCGGAAAAACTATTTCTGCCAAGTTAACCAATGGTTCGGGTGAAATGAAATTCGACCTGTCTGACTTCTCCAAAGGGTACTACTTCCTGAGACTGAAGTCAGATGCGGGAATAGTTGTAAGGCGAATTGCAATTGTGGATTAGCGGTTTGAAGGGAACTTATCCCTTCAGCGCTTCAGCCCCGGAAACAATTTCGAGGATGGCGTTGGTAATGGCGTTCTGACGTGCCTTGTTGTAAGAAATGTTGAGATCGCGCAGGAGGTCCTTTGCATTTTCAGTGGCCTTTTGCATGGCAGTCATCCTGGCTCCCTGTTCGGAGGCAAATGAATCAAGGACCGCTTTGAACAGCTGAATACGCAAATTTTTCGGGATCAGTTCACGCACAATGGTCTCCTTATCCGGTTCGAAAATGTAATCCGACTCCACTTTGGTTGCCGGAACCTGGGCTGACGCCTGGACTGGGGCAATGGGGAGGTACTGTTCAACGATCAAACGTTGAACGGCCGCATTTTTGAATTGATTGTAAATCAAATCAATCCTGTCGTATTCCTTCCCGGCAAAACTCTTCATCATCTTTTCAGCATGAACGGAGGCATTGTCAAAGGTAAGCTGGTCAAAAAGTTCATCATGCGATTCAATGACATTGAATTTGCGCTTACGGAAGTACTCGGTAGCTTTTCGTCCGATGGTGATAAAACTTACATTGTTCTGACTGAACTGCTGACGATAGGTGGTTGCAGTAAGGCTTAAGGCCATCTTGATGACGTTGGAGTTAAAGGCGCCGCACAGCCCGCGGTTAGACGCAATGACGACCAGCAGAATCTTTTCAGGATTGCGCTCCTGGGAGAATACGTTTTCGTCGGAATTGTCAATCGTTGCACTCAGATTTTGCAGAATATCCCTCAGTTTGGCAGCATAGGGACGCAATTTTATAATGGCAGTCTGCGCCTTACGCAACTTGGAGGCCGCCACCATTTTCATGGCATTGGTGATTTGCTGGGTTGATTTAACCGATGCAATCCGAATACGTACTTCCTTCAGTCCTGCCATTTCCTTTTCTTATTTCTTATCCTCGTATTTTTTGGACAGCTCTTTTGCAACCGACTCCATGGTTTTAAGATCCTCGTCGAGAAGTTTTCCTGCCTTAAGGTTATTCAGCACCGACTGGTGATTCAACTCCATAAAATGCAGGTATTCAATTTCAAAGTTTCCCACATTCCTCACTGCAATATTCCTGAGCAATCCCTTGGTTCCACAATAAATGATTGCGATCTGTTTCTCAACCGGCATGGGAGAATACTGAGGCTGCTTGAGGATTTCCACATTGCGGGCTCCCTTATCCAGCACGGCCTTGGTGGCGGCATCGAGATCGGAACCGAATTTGGAGAAGGCTTCAAGTTCGCGGTATTCGGCCTGATCGAGTTTAAGGGTCCCTGCAATCTTTTTCATTGATTTGATCTGGGCGTTGCCGCCTACGCGGGAAACCGAAATACCCACATTGATGGCAGGGCGGATTCCGGCGTTGAACAACCCGGTTTCCAGGAAGATCTGACCGTCGGTAATCGATATCACGTTGGTAGGAATATAAGCCGATACATCACCGGCCTGGGTTTCGATGATGGGCAAAGCCGTAAGCGATCCGCCCCCCTTCACCATGTCCTTCAGGTTGGCCGGCAGGTCGTTCATCTGACGGGCAATGTCATCGGAAGAAATAACCCGGGCAGCCCGTTCGAGCAGGCGGGAGTGAAGGTAAAATACGTCGCCGGGATAGGCTTCGCGTCCGGGGGGACGGCGGAGCAGCAGGGAGACTTCGCGGTAAGCAACGGCCTGTTTTGAAAGATCATCATAAATAACAAGAGCCGGACGACCCGTATCCCTGAAAAATTCGCCGATGGCGGCTCCGGCAAAAGGAGCATAATATTGCATGGCGGCCGGGTCGGATGCGGTAGCGGAGACCACGACGGTATAGGCCATGGCGCCTTTTTCTTCAAGGGTCTTCACGATATTGGCCACAGTTGAACCCTTTTGACCAACCGCTACATAAATGCAAAAAACCGTTTCTCCCCTGGCGTGAAATTCTTTCTGGTTGATGATGGTGTCAATGGCAATGGCCGTTTTCCCGGTCTGGCGGTCACCGATGATCAGTTCGCGCTGACCGCGGCCGATCGGGATCATGGCATCAATGGGCTTGATTCCGGTTTGTAGTGGCTGGTTAACCGGTTGGCGGAAGATGACACCGGGAGCCTTGCGTTCCAGGGGCATTTCATACCGTACGCCTTCGATTTTTCCCTTTCCGTCGATGGGTTCTCCCAGGGTATCAATTACGCGTCCGAGCAATCCCTCTCCTACTTCGATCGAGGCAATCCGGCGGGTACGTTTTACAATATCTCCCTCCTTGATTTCAAAATAATCACCAAGTAAAACGGCTCCGACATTGTCAGCTTCCAAATTCAGCACAATGCCCTTCAGCCCGTTTTTCTCAAATTCGATCAGCTCGCCGCTTTCGACGTTATTCATTCCATAGATGCGGGCAATGCCATCACCTACGGTCAATACGGTGCCGACCTCTTCAAGTTCCTTTTCACTCTGGTAACCGGCCAGTTCCCTGCGTAAAATCGCGGTAACTTCTGCGGGTTTGATTTCAGCCATAGTCTGTTTTCTTATTAAAATCCTGTTTTGTACAAATTCACTTTTGCAATTGAATTGCGCATCTCTTCAATTTCCCTGCGGATACTTGCGTCATATTGCTTATCCTGCCACGAAAGCACGAATCCGCCGATCAGCGATTCGTCAATTTCTGCCTTCAGATCAATATCCGACTTGGTGTAATTTTTCATCAGTTCAAGTACACTTTTCCTTACTTCCGGGTCGGGCAATACCGGTGATTTGAAATGTACCGTCAGGATATGCTTATAATCCTGGTAAAGCTGGATGATTTGAAGTGCTATTTCGGGAATAAGCGATTCCCTGTTTTTCCTGACCATGATGAGCATGTATGCCAGGGTGATCGCATCAACTTCCTTTCCAAAAATATCCTGGAGGATTGCTTTCTTTTTTCCTGAGTTTATGATCGGACTTTGCAAAAACAACCTCAGATCCCGGCTGTTCTCACATGTCTGGGAAATCAGCTTGCTGTCGGCATAAATCTCGTTCACCTTATTCTTCTCAGTGGCCAGCTCAAACAGTGCTGCAGCATAACGTTCCGCTACCAGGGAAATGTTCATTTCAACTAATTGAATTTAACCTCTTTTATTAATTCCTGAACGTATTCTTCCTGTTTCTTCGGATCGGACAGTTCACGTTTCAAAATGAATTTGGCAAGGGTAAGGGAGCTTTCGGCAATCTGGTTCTTCAGCTCTGTCATGGCAGCCATCTTCTCATTCTGAATACTGGCCTTGGCTCCTTCAACAATCCGCGATGCCTCTTCGGTGGCCTTAACGCGCGCCTCTTCGATCAGCCTGTCCCTCACTTTCCTGGCTTCGTTCAGCAGGGCATCCCGCTCATTCTTAGCCTCCTGGAGCAACTGTTCGTTGCTGAACTGCAGCTGCTTCATCTCTTCCCTGGCTTGATTGGCCGAATTTAGCGCCTCATGGATGGAGGTCTCGCGCTCTTTTAACATCTGGAGGATGGGTTTCCAGGCAAATTTTCCCAGGATAAACACCAGCAGCAAAAACGCCAGCGTCATCCAAAAAAGCAGGCCCAGCCCCGGAGTAATTAATTCCATATCGTTTCTTTTAGTAGATGAACGGATAAAGTTCCTTACGGCGTAACCAACCGTTAAACCGTAAAGAACCTGTCGTACCTTTTAGATAAAAAGTATCAGAAGGCAAACGACGATAGCAAAAAATGCCACCCCTTCAACGAGTGCAGCAGCGATGATCATATTCGAACGAATATCACCAATTGCTTCAGGCTGACGGGCAATGGATTCGAGCGCGCTCTTGCCGATATTTCCGATACCGATGCCAGCGCCGATCACTGCGATTCCTGCTCCCAGTCCTGCTCCCATTTTTGCAATGGCGGCGAAATCACCGGCCAGTTGCAGTAAAATTGCTAATAAATGCATAATCAAGGGTATTAAAGGTTACTACTAAAAATTCATTCGTAATTCGTCATACCTCAATGGTGTTCCGGTTCAATGGTTGCCAGCCCGAAATAGAGTGCCGACAACAGGGTAAACACATAAGCCTGGATAAACGCAACCAGGAGTTCAAGCAGATTCATAAAAAGCATGAAGGCCACGGAAACAACAGAAACGCCGAGTCCGAGTGCAGTGCTGATCGCCCCGAAAATGAAGATCAGGCTAACAAATCCAAGCACGATGATGTGCCCGGCGGTGATGTTGGCGAAGAGTCGGATCATCAATACAAAAGGCTTGGTGATGATCCCGATGATCTCTACAACAGGCATGAGTGGGATAGGAATCTTCAGCCACCAGGGAACTCCCGGGGTGTTGATGATATCGATCCAGTAATGTTTATTTCCATTGATGGTGGTGATGACAAAGGTAAAAACGGCCATAACCAGGGTAACTGCAATGTTGCCGGTTACGTTGGCCCCTCCCGGAAAAAATGGAATGAGCCCGAACAGGTTGTTGAAGATGATGAAAAAGAAAACGGTTAACAGAAAAGGCATGAATTTTTCATATTTCTTTTCGCCGATGGAACTTTTTGCAATGTCGTCGCGGATAAAAATAATCAGGGGTTCAAGCAATGACTGCAGGCCGCTGGGGGCTTTATTCCTGTTGCGTTTATAACTATTGGCAACAGAAACAAAAACCAATATCAGCATGAAGGTGCTGATGAAAATGGCCAGTACTGTTTTGGTGATTGAAAAATCGTAAACCGGAAACACCTCTTCTGGCTCGTCTTGGTTTGTAACGGTTCTGATGATTTTTCCCTTGTGGGGCCCCTCCTGTTCAAGCTTGAATCCCAGGTAGCTGCTCGATTCATTATGGAACCTGCTGGAACAAAAAGTATAGAGCTTGCCGTCGTACAACAGAATGATCGGAAGGGGAACAGTAAGATGGAGGCTGCCTATTTCAGCAATATGCCATTCATGGTTGTCAACAACATGCTCCATGATCATCTCCCCGGCATTGAATTTTCCCTCATCTTTTTGCCCTTCAGTTTTGGCCGGATGTTCAAAAACGCTGTCCTTCGCCGGCACCAGCTGGGTCTTATCCTGGACGGAGGCAAAGGTGCTGCTGATAAACACAAAGCCAATCATCAGGCTGATGGCCAAAAAACGAAAAGCGGACGTATGCGATCTGATTGTAGTCATGAAACCAATAACGGCTCTGGTATGAGTTGCAAAAATATAAAATAATATTGAATATGGAAATTCGTTACCTGTAACCTATCAACAATTTCTTCGTCTTAATGCCCTGGTGAATATTAAAATCACTACTTTTGATGTCTTATTAAAAACCCCTTCAAATGCACGCGCATCGATTTAGCATCTGGGCTCTGGCCCTGATCATCATGATTTTCACGGGATTTTCCCACAAAGCGTTTACACAAAAAATCTGGACCCTTGAAGATTGCATCAACTACGCGCTTGAGAACAATCTTGACATAAACAAACAACTCCTTACTGTTGAAACGAACAAGGATGCCTTGTTGCAGAGTGGCCTGAACATGTTGCCGAACCTCAATGCCAATGGCACCAATGTGTGGAATTTCGGTCAGACCATTGACCAGTATACCAATACATTTGCCACAAACACCGTTCGTTCCAATAACTTTTACATTGCAAGCAACGTGACCCTTTTCGGGGGCCTTCAGAAACTCAACACGTTAAAAGAAAACAAGATCAACCTCCTGGCCAGCAAATACGACCTGGATGTGTTGAAAAACAGCATCTCTTTGACCGTTGCCGGATTTTACCTTGATATTTTATTTAACATCGAGCTGCTCGATGTTGCAAATGAGCAGATCAAGATCACTACGGCGCAGGTTCTACGAATGCAGAAAATGGTCGATGCGGGCTCAAAAGCCAATGGAGACCTGCTGAATATCAAGGCACAGAGAGCGACCGAGCAACTGAATGTAGTGGACGCAGAAAACCGGCTTTATATTTCTAATCTCAGCCTGCAACAACTGATCGATCTGCCCGTTACCCGCGATTTCCTTATTGAAAAACCCGTTCTGAAAGCCGTTCAGGCTCCGAAAGAAAAAATTACGGCAGAGGTCATTTTTGACCATGCCCTGAAAACCCGGCCCGAAATTAAAAGCGCGGAACTGCGGGTTGAAAGTGCAAAAAAAAGATTAGCCATTGCCAGGGGTTATGTTCAGCCAACGCTCTCATTGAGTGGTTCATGGGGAACGGGGTATTCAGGCGCTGCCATGCAGGTTGATCAAAGCGTCCCGGGTGATACTGTTTGGTCCGCCATTGGCATTACCCAAAAATCGAAGGACCTGGTTCTGATGCCTGAAATCTCCAGATCATATCAGGTAAAACCATTCGAGGAGCAACTCAAGGATAACAGCAACCAGTCAGTCGGTTTTTATCTCAACATCCCCATTTTTAACGGTTGGCAGGGCCGTACGGCGATCAGCAATGCAAAAATTCAAAAATCCCAGGCCGAACTTGACCTTGGCATCACCACCCGTGATCTCCGGAAACTCATTGAACAATCCTTTGCCGACGCTGTTTCTTCCCTTCAGAAATACAGTGCATCACAGGAAAAGGTAAATGCACAATCGGAGGCCTTCAAGTACGCCCAAACGAAATTTGATGTGGGCGTGATGACCTCTTTCGATTATAACAACAGCAAAAAGGATCTCACCAAAGCAGAGTCTGACTTTCTCCAGGCAAAATATGATTTTATTTTTAAAACGACCATTCTCGACTTTTATATGGGGAACCCCATCAGGATCGATCGTGAATAAACCAAAACACATTATTCCATGGCCAATAATATTTCAAAGAAAAAAATATGGATCATTGTTGCCATTGTGGCGGTAGTGGCCATCATTGTGATTGCAGCCGTTGTAAAAGGCAAAGGAAGCGAAGACATTAAGGTTGCCACGGAAAAGGTGACGAAGAGAACCATCACCCAGACGGTTTCATCCAATGGCAAGATCCAGCCGGAAAAGGATATTAAGATCAGTCCCTATATTTCCGGGGAGGTCGTGGAATTGTATGTCAAAGAGGGAGACCAGGTTACAAAGGGCTTCCTTCTTGCAAAAATCGATCCTGAGATCTACATCTCCCAGTTCGATCAGAGCGAAGCCTCAGTTAACACCCAGAAAGCCAATCTTGCAAATTCCAAAGCCCGGCTGGCACAGGTCAAGGCACAATATGAGAACGCCCGGCTTACCTACGACCGCCAGGAAAAACTATACCAGCAGAATGTAATTTCAAAATCCGAATATGACCAGTCAAAATCGGCATTCCAGGTTTCACAGGCCCAGGTGACCGCCGGAGAAGAGGACATCAAGGCCTCCGAATTCATGGTTAAGAACTCCGAAGCTGCCCTGAAAAGATCAAAAGAGGATCTTACGCGCACGGCAATTTTCGCACCCAACGACGGAACCGTATCTAAACTGGGAGTCCTGAAAGGGGAACGGGTGACCGGGGCCTCACAGTTCTCCAGCGGAACCGAGATCATGCGCATTGCCAACCTCAATGAGATGGAAGCCCAGGTGCAGGTAAATGAGAATGATATTGTTCGTGTAAGCATGGGCGACACGGCCCTGATCGAAGTAGATGCCTACCTCAACCGGAAATTCAAAGGAGTGGTTACCGAAATCGCGACATCTGCCAACAGTACGGGGGTAAGTGTTGACCAGGTAACCAACTTCAATGTGAAAATCCACATCATCAAGGAGTCTTATAAAGACCTTGTGGATGGAAAACCCGCCGACTTTTCACCTTTTCGCCCGGGGATGTCCTGTACCGTTGAAATTCAGACCGAAAGTGTCAGCAACGCTTTGACACTTCCAATCCAGGCTGTGACCACCAGGATTGCTAAAGACAGTCTTGATAAAATCAATCAGAACACCAAAACCAAAAAAGAGGATGGTGACCGTGAGGTGGAAATGGTGAGTACTGCGAAGAAAAGTGATAAAATTCAGGAATGTGTATTTATCCTTCGTGACGGCATTGCTAAAAAAGCAGATGTAAAAACCGGCATCCAGGATAACACCTATATCCAGATCATCAGTGGTTTGAAGGACGGGGATGAAGTGATCACGGCGCCCTATAGTGCAGTATCGAAACTCCTGAAAGATGGCGATAAGGTAAAGAAGGTTGACAAGAAAGATCTGTTTTCCAAGGAGAAAGAGAAATAGTGCATGGACCTGATCCTTTGCATTGAATCGGCCACCGAGGTCTGCTCCGTGGTCCTGGCCGGGGATGAAAAAATTCTGGGAATCCGCGAATCTTCGTCGAGGAATGTTCATTCAGCCATGCTGACTTTGTTTATTGATGAAATCATCCAATCTTCCGGATTTGAGATTGCTGCACTTGATGCCATTGCTGTAAGCATGGGTCCTGGTTCGTATACGGGACTGCGCATTGGGGTCGCCACCGCAAAAGGGCTCTGCTACGCCCTCGACAAACCCCTGATTTCCGTTCCCACACTCCAGGCCATGGCCATGGGAATGAATGACCGATTACCAATATCCAATGACCAATTACCAGCGACCAATGGCCAATCAGCAGACATTCTCCATCAACTGAAATCGAAAATCGGAAATCGAAAATCGGAAATCCTTTTCTGTCCCATGATCGATGCCCGCCGGATGGAGGTCTATGCTGCCATATTTGATCAGAAAAACCGGGAGGTTCGGGAAGCAGCCGCAGAGGTCATCGATGCCTTTTCATTCCAGGAACTCCTGGCAGAGCATACCATTGTCTTCGGGGGTGAGGGGGCTGATAAATGCAAGACGGTCATGGAAGAGCATCCGAATGTCATGTTCATCGATGGCTTTAAAACCTCTGCAAAATTCATGGTCGAACTTGCCGGGGAAAAATTCAGGCAGAAGCAGTTTGAAAACCTGGCCTATTTCGAACCCTTTTACCTGAAAGACTTTGTTGCGGGGAAACCCAGGGTCAAGGGACTTAACTAACGGAATCCGCTTATGGAAAAGGGTTCAAAAACAAGCAGGAACAGACAATGAAATGTTCATTTAAAAAACGGTTTTGAATACTTTATATCAACGGTTTAACACACGGGCCGTCCACATTGGTCCTGTGCCGCTGGGAGGAGACTATCCCGTGCGGGTGCAATCGATGACCAGCACCAATACACTTGACACCAAAGCGACAGTCGAACAAGCCATCCGGATGATCAATGCCGGGTGTGAATATGTCAGGATCACCGCACCCGGAATAAAAGAGGCTGAGAACCTGCGGGAAATTAAAAAAGGACTCCGCCTCCGCGGATACGAGACCCCCCTGATCGCTGATGTTCATTTTAACCCAAAGATCGCTGAAATCGCCGCCGCCATCGTAGAGAAGGTCCGGATCAATCCAGGAAATTACTTACCAAACCAAAGCACTGATGTCAGTCGTCACGCGTCACGCGTCACGACTGATGCGTCACGCGTCGCGGAGGATGATCTGCTGGAACTGATATCCGCGCGGCTCTCCCCCCTGTTAAAAATCTGCAAGGATCATGGAACGGCCATCCGGATCGGGGTCAATCATGGATCGCTCTCTGAAAGGATCATGGACCAGTACGGAGATACTCCCGGGGGCATGGTTCAATCGGCCCTTGAATTTGCCCGGGTATGCGAAAGTCATTCGTTTCAGAACCTGGTATTTTCCATGAAGGCCAGCAACACCAAGGTGATGATCGCGGCGAACCGGTTATTGGTTAAGCGGATGAAGGAGGAGGGCATGAACTACCCGCTGCACCTCGGGGTAACTGAGGCCGGCGCCGGGGAAGACGGAAGGATTAAATCAGCCATCGGAATCGGCAGTTTGCTGGCCGACGGCATTGGCGACACCATCAGGGTGTCGCTTACCGAAGATCCTGAATTTGAAATTCCGGTTGCATACAACATCCTGCAGGCAGCGGGCGCCCGGATAACCAAAACAGAATTTATCTCCTGCCCCTCCTGCGGACGGACGCAATTTGACATTCAGGGTGCGCTGGAAAAGATTCGGGCGAAAACCTCACACCTGGTGGGACTGAAAATTGCAGTGATGGGTTGCATTGTCAATGGCCCGGGAGAGATGGCCGACGCACATTACGGATACGTGGGTGCAGGCAAGGGCAAAATAAACCTGTACAAAAAACAGCAGCTCGTTAAAAAGAACATCGACGAAACCTTTGCTGTGGAGGCCCTGATCGGTCTTATCATGGAGAATGGCGATTGGGTTGACACCCCCTGACAGGTTGCGTGCTACTTCCCTGTAACAATCCGGATAATCCTTGGGATGATCTCAAAAGTAAAAGGCGTGTGCCCGAGCGATTCCCCGTCGGTTTCAAGAAAAACCTTTCCAGTCGAGCGGATCCGGATGTTTTCTCCCTTGAAGGTTGCGATGAATGGAAGGTCAACCAGCGTTCCGTCAAACAGTTTCCTGGCATACCTTACTACCATCCATTTGGATGTCTTCTTGATCAGGGTTACATCAAGCAATCCATCGTCAGGTAAAGCAAAGGGGACCTGCTTCATCCCGCCCCCGTTGAATTTACATATGCCGACATTCATTGAAAAAATTTCACCTTTAAAGGCCATCACCCCATCCACCTCGATCACCGCCTCGATGAATTTATACTGAAACAGGCTTGCAAATACAAAATAGAGGTAGATCAGCGGTCCGCCGATTCCCTTCTCTTTCAGTAAATTCGTTTTCTTGGCAACAAGTGCGTCATATCCCATCCCGGCAACATTCATGAAGTACCTCACCTGCCTTTCATCCTGGTGGGAATAGGTAACTTTTCCGGCATCCTGCAAAAAGGTCTTCTTCTGCCTGAGGATGTGAATGGCCTTCAGATAATCAAACGGAATATTGAACATGCGGCACCAGTCGTTTCCTGTGCCTACCGGGATCATGCCCAGGGTTATTTCTGAAACGGGAATTCCCTTCTGATTCATGACTCCATTCAGCACTTCGTTCAGGGTTCCGTCTCCCCCCACAATGCAAATATTTCTCCATCCGGCATGGATGACCTCTTCAGTAATCTCTATGGCATGGCCTCTCCTGGCGGTGGTCCGGTAGTCAAAATCAATGCCCTCGCGGTTGAGCAACTGAAGAATTTCAGGCCAGTCTTTCGTCCCTTTTTTAATTCCTGCATTGGGATTGACAATCATCAGCCACTTATCGGGATGGGTTGGGGGTGTTTCAGCCATGTGCGATCGTTTTAGGAAATAATGGATCTTTCTCCCTCCTTGTAAACAGGAAAAAGGAATAGAAAAGAACAAAAAAGGTCACCCCGGTTTGTGATTCGATGGTATCCTCGGTAAGCATCGATAAAACGGCGATGATCAGGAAAACTATCATAAAGAAATCATCTTGTCGCCGCTTCATCACCGGCGGATAAAAGATCGCAACCAGGAACCACATCAGCCCGAAGATCCCGAAGCCAATGAAAATGGATAAAAACTGGTTATGGGAACGCCACCGCTGATCGGGCGAAAGTTTAGAATGCATCTTTTCATATTGCGCCTTGAAGACCAGGTTCATGTCGCCAGTACCCACCCCGGTGAGCCAATTCTGGCGGATAATTCCCAATGAGGCCTTCCAGAATTCAAGTCTCTGCATGAGGGTGGAGCCGGTTGGATTGCCGGTTTCCATGTAATTGTCGAACCCCCACAGGAATTCATAAATGCGTCCCCTGATGCTGAATTCCTTCAGAAATACACAGTTCGCCACACCCTTTTCAATGGCATGGATCTCCTCGCTGCTGAGCTTGCCGATGGCATCTCCGTCTTTCCGCCATCCTTTTGATGTCAGGTACCTGACAACCGTATGCGCCACCGGGCCATTTTTCAGGTTGAGGCTGTCGAATGGGATCTTGCTGCGCTTATTCCATTCACTGCGCATTTCATCCCACTGGATATAGATCCAGAGGTAATTCCCATTTTCAGTCTGGGTCGCATGAACGCTGTTAATGTAGGGGTTCCCCCGGGAGGTGACCTTTTCAAGCTTTTTGAAATCCACCGGATTTACATGGTAATAATCATGGGTGATCGACCTGAGAACCAGAAATATCCCCATTGCGGCGGCCAGGGTGAACACCAGCAGCCCGACTTTAAGCCAGCGGTTGCCGGCATTCAGTATGATCAGGGGAATAAGTATAAGAATGGTGATCAGGGTGATTGAAAAACCGGTAAATGACTGGGAAATGACCAGGTAGATAAAAAACCAGATCATCACCAGCAGGAGCAATCCCCTCAGCCAGGTGGGGAACATGCTTTTTTTCATGGAAATATACAGAAGCGTAAAAATACCCAACGACAGCAACAGGCTGAAAATAATGTGTGAAACATTGCGCGACACATCCCTGATGTCGATGAAATTCTGAGTCTGGATCATCCAGGTATTGAAAAGCGACCGCACCAGAACAGTAAGAACAAAAAACAGCATGAACCTGAAAAATACCTTCCTGTCAAAACCTGCGGATGTTGAAAGAAAGAGGGGAAACAGCAGAAAGGGGAATTTTGTACGTAAATCCTTGATTGCATAATCGTAGTCGGTGGTGAACATCAGACCCAGCATGTGCAGCAGAAGGATCGAGCTGAACAGCAATGCCGGCTTGTTTCTGAAAAATTGCCTGAATCCGCTTATGATTCCTTCAAACAGCAGGTATACTGAATAGGGAAATATCCGGAGGATGACCTGCCAGGAGGATCGACCTGCCATGTATGACAAGAACTTTTTTATGTCGAATCGCTCTACGATCCAACCGCCGGTCAGCATAAATTGTCCAAAGCTGATCCCGAATTTTGAAAACGGAAGAGATCCCATGGTCACGATGAGGGAGAAAATGTACCAGTAACGTTGAATCTCTTTCCAGGTCTTTGGCATCGCAAGGGGATTAGGCAAAAAGTTTGGCACGACCCTTTGTCAACTTCGTTCTGAAGATGAAAAAGCTGTCGGTTCCTTTGATGTCGATGCGCTTAATCTCAAACGGCTGAAGAATCGGCCATGGATTGATCTGGTTTCCGATGCGCAATGCAAAGTCGAGTCCAAACTGCTTAAAAAGTGAAATCATCTGCCTCTTCAGTTCAGGATCCTTTTTGGGATAGCCGCCATAAGGGTAGGCCAATACTTTGGAATAGGGAACTCCGTAAAACTCGAGTGTTTGCCTGCAATTATTCAAATCCTCCTCCATGTCGGTAATCGCAAGATCTCCATAACTCTTGTGCAGAAATGAGTGTAGCGCGATCTCGATGCCATGCTGCAAAGCCAGCTGTTTCAGCTTATCAGCGGTCATAAGGACATCGGCGCCCTGGTCCCAGATGTTCGTTTTCCCCATAAAGGCCACCGGAACAAACACGGTGGCGGTAAAATTATATTTGTTTAGCAGGGGCAGGGCCTGTTCAAAAAAATTCAGGTAGGCATCATCGAAGGTCAGGATGATGGTTTTTTTCGGGAGAGGAGCCCCATCTTTTATCAGGTTTTTAAGTGCTTTGAATTGAATGGTCTGGTAGCCCTTTTCCTTCAGGTACATCAACTGGTGGTCGAACTGATCGGCAGTCACGGTAAGTCCGTCAGGGTGTGTCTGAAGAATCTTGTGATACATCAGCACAGGCAGCCCCTTTTTGCGCGGGATAAGGAAACTAAACTGGATCGTCAGAATGCATACGATCAGCAAAAGCGTACCGATAACAAGTTCGATTACCGTCATGACTTTTGTTTTAATTCAATGGTTTTTGCGACTTTCAGGGTAGCATACACCGCTGCCAGGAAGGACCACATAAATCCAGGGTAGCCATCCATAAATCCGCGTTTGATAATGTAAAACGAAATAAAGCTGGTGGGGAATTTCAGGGCGACCCAGAACGTGGAGAAGGACCTCCCTTTGTTTTGATACCCTTGGGCAGCCTGAGAGGTATAGGTGTTGATCTTTTCAAGGTGATGGCTGATATCGCGGTAAGAATAGTGAATGATGCGCCCCCTGAGGGTTCCTGTTGACCCTTTCACCTCTATTCCTTCATGTACCGGAACTTTGGTAAATCCGCCCATGGTTCGATTAAAAAGCCTCAGGTGAACCTCCTTACCAACCCCGCTGTGCCTGAGCAAACGCCCCATGAAATGAAGGCTGAAGGGGATGTAATACCCGGAAGGCATCGAATCGATGAAACTTTTTTCAGCAGATTCTGCTCCCTTTTCACCTGCATTTCCGAACATCTTCATCAGTTCATCACTCAACTCTGCTGTTACAACCTCATCCGCATCAACCGACAGCACCCAGTCGTTCGTGGCCTGGTCTGCAGCAAATTGCTTTTGTGTTCCATACCCGTCGAATTCACGCTGAAAAACCTTGCAGCCAAAATCGCTGCAGAGTCGGGCGGTATGGTCGGACGACATGGAATCGACGACCACAATTTCATCGGCAACCGGCTTCACCGACTCAAGGCAACGGAGGATATTATGCTCCTCGTTGCGTGCAATGATGATGACCGAAAGCCTGGGCATGCGCTATTTGTTAAGGTTAATTGAAAAATGATCCCAATCCATTCCAACGGTGAATGCTTCACGGAAAAGGCTTAAATCCTGTGCCGAGAGGCTCATGGTGTGTATCTCTTCCCTGCCTTCCGCAGCGGCGAACAACACATTCCCCTTGGCATCGATCAACTGCGAGTCGCCCGTATGTCCCGTGCCATGACCATCCTGGCCGACCCGGTTTACACCGGCGACAAAGGCCTGGTTTTCAATGGCCCTGGCCATCAGCAGGGTTTTCCATACCTGGGCACGCGTTGCAGGCCAGTTGGCCAGGCATACCAGAAGGTCATAGCCATATACTCCATTCTTCCAGGTGTTCTTGCTCCATACGGGAAACCGCAGGTCATAACAGATGACCGGTGATATTTTCCAACCCTTCACCTCGATTAGAACCTGATGGTGGCCTGCTGTGAAAATTTTATATTCTTCACTTAAACGGAAGAGGTGACGTTTATCGTATGTTTTGAGTTTTCCATCGGGGTGCATGCATACCAGCCTGTTAAAGCAGCCATCCCCTTCGCGGATGAGCAGCGTGGCCATGATCACGGCATTTTTTTCATAGGCCATTTTCCGGAGAAACTGCATGGATGGCCCTTCCATCGGTTCGGCACAGGTGGTTGGATTGATTGAAAAACCAGTATTGAAGGTTTCAGGAAGAAGGATCAGGTCGGTAGGTTCAACAATACGTTCAATCAACTGACCGAAGTGATCCAGGTTCTTCTCCCGCTCCTCCCAGTAAAGGTTTGTTTGTACTATGGTAAGTGTGAGATCCTGCATTTTTCCAAACTTAAAAATCAAGGTAAAATTAAAAATATCTGCGTTGTCGTATGTAAAAATTTTAATTTTGCGCACATTATTCTAAATAACCAATACCATGAGAACAATTGATAACTTTAACTTTCAAAATAAAAAAGCGCTGATCCGTGTCGATTTTAACGTACCCCTCGACGGTCAGTATCACATCACCGATACTACCCGCATTGATGCCACGATACCAACCATCACAAAGATTCTGAACAATGGGGGTTCGGTGATCCTGATGTCGCACCTGGGTCGTCCAAAAGGAGGACCTGAGGAAAAATATTCCCTGAAACATGTTCTGCCCTATCTTTCTCAAAAGCTGAACCGGCCGGTAAAATTTGCCGACGATTGCATTGGTCAGTCGGCTACCGATCTTTCCGCCTCCCTGAAACCCGGTGAAGTATTGTTACTTGAAAATCTTCGTTTTTACAAGGAAGAGGAAAAGGGCGATAAGGAATTCGCCAGGAAATTATCGCTGCTGGGAGATATGTATGTAAACGATGCCTTTGGTACGGCCCACCGCGCTCATGCCTCCACCGCGATCATTGCCGAGTTCTTCCCCGAAACAAAGATGTTCGGCTATGTGATGGCCAACGAGATCATCAACATCGACAAATGCCTTAAAGATGGCAAACATCCCTTTACTGCCATCCTGGGCGGTGCCAAGGTTTCAACCAAGATCGAGATCATCAACCACCTCATGGATAAGGTCGACAGCCTGATTATTGGCGGCGGAATGATGTTCACCTTTATCAAAGCCCTGGGCGGAGAGATTGGTGCGTCGATGGTAGAGGATGATTATGTTGAAATGGCGAAATGCATTGTGGAGAAGGCCAAAGCAAAGGGAATTAACCTTTACATTCCGGCGGATGCTGTTTTGGCCGACGCCTTTTCAAATGATGCCAACAAAAAGACCAGCAGCGCGTATGATATCCAGGTTCCGTGGATGGGCCTCGACATTGGCCCCTCATCCTGTGCAAAATTTAACCAGGTGATTGAACAATCAGGTACCATTCTCTGGAATGGCCCGATGGGCGTGTTTGAGATGAACAATTATGAAGCGGGAACCAAATTCGTCGCCCTGGCCCTGGCGAAAGCCACCGAAAACGGAGCCTTTACCCTGGTAGGCGGCGGCGATTCTGTTGCAGCCATCAACAAGTACAACCTGGCCGACAAGGTAAGCTATGTTTCCACAGGCGGAGGTGCCATGCTCGAATACATCGAAGGCAAGCAACTTCCGGGCATAAAGGCCATCATGGATTAACACTGTTGAGACCTGTTACCTGCCGGTACATGGAGAGGTAGTTGTCAATACATTTACTCCAGTTAAATTTCTGAGCGTAATCAACCATTGCGGTTGAAAATTTATCTTTTTGCCGATCGCAGACTGACAATCCGTTTTTCAACACTTCTGCCATGTGGTCCGGATCAAAATTCTGCCAGTAAAATGCATGTTTGCCTCCGATTTCGGGCAATGAAGCAAACATACTGGTGAACACCGGCTTTCCTAAAAGCATGGCTTCAATCACCGGCATCCCGAATCCCTCGGCCAGCGAAGGAAATAGAAAAGCACGGCAATGGGAATATAACCAATATTTATCCTTGTCCGAAATTTTCCCGGGAAAATGAACCCTCCCGGTAAGTTTCAATTCATCAACCAATTCAAGGATCCCTCTTGCGTATGCCGAATCATTCTCCCCGGCAATCACAAGGTCATAACCGGGGAATTTTTGCAGCAACGGCACAAGTACCTTGAAATTTTTTTTTGCCGTGATTATTCCAATCGTGAAAAAAAACCTGTCGTTGGTCAAGAAAGAGGGTTGCCGGGTTCCCGGAAATGTTTTCACGCTGATCCCGTTATAAATCCGGTACAGTGGTTTATCTTTTACATCGAGATGTTCAAGAACCTGAGCCCTGGTGTAATCAGAGATTACCGTTATGGCAGCAGCTTTGTTTACGTTATCCTGAAGTTTGCTGAGGTAGCGGGTTGATTTCCGTTTCTCTTTCTCTATCATGAAATTCAGATCGTGTATGGTCAGAATCCATTTTGAGCGACGATTGGGTATATGCGATGGGAACTGATAGAGCGAATGCCAAATATCGTAGGTTTTGTTAAACCGCGGGAGGTACCGCTTCTGGAAATTAACCTTCTGTAAATGTACAAGTCCCCAATCTCCGCCGGGAAAATTTCGCGGACATAAAAAATCAATGATGTATCCGGGGTCGGTATATTTTGAAATGGTCTCCGCAAAATTGACCGAAAACTGGCCGATACCTGAATTTAAATTCCTGGTTTTATAAACATCGATCAGCAGCCGGGGCATTGCAGTTGATTTCATTTTTTACTATTCAGTTCCAGTTCGGGAATTTGATCTCCCCTCCAAACTGCTTCATCAGATTGGGAAAGACCTCCGATGCAGAAGTATAAAAAAAGGATTCCTTTTTATCCTCATGGGTGATCCATTTTCCTTTGGGATCGACGCTGGTGACAATGAATAACAGGATGCTTACCAGGATAATTCCCTTGGCCAGCCCGAGCAGCGCGCCGCCAAGATGGTTAAAGAATCCCATGCCGGCCACCTCAACCAGCCTTTCCATGAGTTTTGCCACCAGGATAACCCCGATCACCACCAACAGAAAGGTGATGCAAAAAGAGAGGATGGGTAACCATTTCCTCGATGGTCGCACATGTTCCACGAGGGTGGCATCAAGGTAGTTTGAAAAATGAACTGCGATGTAAATTCCCAGGATCAGCGCGGCAATGCTGGCCAGGCTGATGATGATCCCTTTGCGGTAGCCATCGATTACGAAGAGCACGGCAAGGATGATAATGACATAATCAATAAAATTCATGGCGGCTGAATTATCGTTTTAACCTCGAAGTAAGTTCTGTACCGAAAACAAATTCGTTCAGTTCGGGGTTTTGAGTATGCAGGATGGTCTCTTTATCCCCTTTCCACCACAGTTCTCCCTTGTAGATAAAGACCACACTGTCGCCGATGCCAAGAACTGAATTCATATCATGGGTGTTGACAATGGTGGTGATGTTGTACTCCCGGGTGATCTCCTGGATCAGCCGGTCGATGACGCCCGAAGTCTGGGGGTCGAGCCCCGAGTTGGGTTCATCGCAGAAAAGATATTGCGGGTTCATGGAAATGGCCCGGGCAATGGCCACACGTTTCCGCATGCCGCCGCTGAGTTCGGAGGGCATGAGCTTATTGACATTCTCAAGGTTGACCCGCTTCAGGACAAAATTGACCCGTTCCAGTTTTTCGGCCAGGGGCTGGTTGGTGAACATGTTCAGCGGGAACATCACATTCCCTTCCACATTCAGGTAATCGAACAGGGCGCCACCCTGGAAAAGCATCCCGATTTCCTTCCGAAGGGTTTTCCGCTGCTGGAAATTCATCGTGGTGAAGTTGCGGTTGTCATAGGCAACCATGCCGCTGTCGACTTCGAACAATCCCACAAGGCATTTCATCAGGACAGTCTTCCCTGATCCGCTCTGCCCGATGATGAGATTCGTCTTCCCCTTCTCAAAAGAGCAGTTAACATCCTTGAGCACATGATTTTCGCCGAAGGTTTTACTTATATTGCGGGCTTCGATCATGTGAGCAAAAGTTGTGTTAACACCAGGTTGAAAAGAATGATCATCACACTGCTGAAAACTACTGCTTTCGTGCTGGCCTGCCCGACTTCCAGGGCTCCCCCCTGCGTGATGTACCCGAAAAAACCGGAAATCGAGGAGATAAGAAAGGCAAAAAACACAGTTTTCGTCAATGCATAAAATATCGTGTATCCCAGGAAATCGATCCGGATTCCCTGAACAAAATCATTGGTGGAGACCAGCCCTGTGGCAACCATGGCCAGCCAGCCTCCCAGGATGCCCATCCACATGCTGAAAACGATCAGCACCGGGTTGATCAGCATAGAGGCAACGATTTTGGGGAAAATAAGAAAGTTTGCCGAATTGACACCCATGATCTCCAATGCGTCGATTTGCTCGGTGACGCGCATGGTGCCAATCTCGGAGGCAATCCTCGAGCCGACCTTCCCGGCCAGGATCAGGCTAATCACGGTGGGCGAAAATTCAAGGATGACGCTCTGGCGCACAGTGAAGCCCACCATCGACATGGGAATGAGGGGACTGGTGATGTTGTAGGCCGTCTGGATGGCCACCACCGCTCCCATGAAAGCTGAGATAAAAGCAACGATGCCCAGCGATTCAAGCCCGAGGCTGTTGATTTCAGTCATCAGCTGGTTCCAGAAGATCCTGCGCTTTTGCGGCCGGCTGAAAACCTTTTGCATCAGCATCACATATTCCCCGGTGGTAGAAAAAACCTTCAGCATAAAATGTTTTTGCTAAAATACCAAAATTCATTGAATCTACGTTTTATTCCTACTTTTACCCCCGAAAACAAGGATGATGAAGATATCGCGCTTGCGTACATTTTTACTGGCTTTCCCGGTCATCATGATGTTGGTTGCCGGGGGGTGCAGTTCAAAGCGGTATCCGTCTCATTCAGGATCGCATCCCAAAGGGTGTGATTGTCCAAAGTTTAAATAGCCAACAGGAACATCGTGCAGCTCTCCCTCTTTCACACCAGGCCACCCGAAGCAAAGCGGGCATCCTCCCCTTTGGCAGACAAGGTCAGATCAACACTCGGCCCACGCCTTCCCGAAGGTGCCATAGAAGAGGTTGTGAGGCAGATCCGTGAAAACCCGATCAACCTGAAGGTGGTAAATCACCGCACCTCCAAAACCGGCGATTTCCGTGCACCTCACAAAGGGAGCCCCGCCCAGATCACTGTTAACGGGACCCTCAATCCCTTCGCCTTCCTGATCACCCTGGTGCATGAACTGGCACATCATCATGTTGAACTTAATCACAGCCGGGTATTGCAGAAGTTCAGCCTGCGCCGCAAACCGAGGCCGCTGCCCCATGGAAAAGAGTGGAAGGAATCCTTCCGGCAGTTGATGCAGCCCTACCTCAACAGCGAGGTTTTTCCTCCTCATATCCTTCCTGTGCTGATCCAATACCTCGAAAATCCCAAAGCCTCCTCCTCGGCAGACCATCTGCTGTCGAAAGTGCTGAAAACCCAGGATCCGCCCGACACCACGGTTCGGCTTGAAGAGCTGCCGTTTGATGCCATATTCACCCTGCATGGACGCAGGATCTTCCGTAAAAAGGAGAAGATGAGAACCCGCTACCGGTGTATCTGCATGAATACCAATCGCATCTATCTTGTCAGTGCCGGGGCTCCGGTGACATCTGCCTGATATATCAAACTGGTACACATTATTTATTCGTAATTCGCAAATCACAAATCGTAAATCTTTTTGATTATGTTTGTATCAAATTAAATCCCTCTGGCATGGCGAAATCAAAACACAATTATTGCGTGATCATGGCCGGCGGCATCGGTGCCCGGTTCTGGCCCATGAGCCGCACATCCCACCCCAAGCAATTCATCGACATCCTCGGAACAGGGGAAACACTGATCCAGCAAACGTATAACCGGTTCAAGCGGATCTGCCCGAAAGAAAACATCTATATCGTGACCAACGAGATTTATAAGAAGTTGGTTCAAACGCAGATTCCGGAAATCAAAAGCCAGCAGATTCTTTTGGAGCCTTCGCGCCGGAACACGGCCCCCTGTGTTGCCTATGCCAATTATTGCATTCTTGAACGCGATCCGGAAGCCCGCATCGTGGTAGCCCCCTCCGATCACATCATTCTGAAAGAAGATACATTCCTCCACAATATTGAAACAGCCCTCCAGGCGGCCGCTGAAAACGACTGGCTGCTTACCCTTGGCATCCGCCCCAGCAGGCCCGATACGGGCTATGGCTACATCCAGTACGTGGATGGAAAAAAACATGCCTATCCCAAAGAAAAGCACCTGAAAAAGGTGAAAACCTTTACCGAAAAGCCCAATCTTGAACTCGCCGAAACCTTTCTTCAATGCGGCGATTTTCTTTGGAATTCAGGGATATTCATCTGGTCGCTGAAAAGCATCATGAAGGCCTTTGAAACACACTTGCCCGATGTAGACGCCCTGTTTAAGAAGGGGATCGGGAAATACGGCACCAGGGAAGAGAAAGCATTCATTGCAGGGACCTATACCATCTGCAAAAGCATCTCCCTCGACTATGGCGTGATGGAGCCCGCCAGCAATGTGTATGTCCTGGCTTCCGATTTTGGCTGGTCCGACCTTGGAACCTGGGGCTCCCTCTATGAGAACCGTCCAAAAGACGAAAACGGCAATACGGTGGTCGGCAAAAACGTGATGTTGTACGATTCATCCAACTGCATCATCAACATGCCCAAAGAAAAGGTGGTCGTGCTCGAAGGCCTCAACGATTATATTGTGGTTGAATCGGAAAATGTCCTGCTGGTTTGTCGGAAAACCGATGAACAGCAGATCCGGCAATATGTCAATGATGTAATGCTCGAAAAGGGTGAGAAATATGTTTAAATAAAAAACCCCGGAATTCCGGGGTTTTTTATTGTGTATTTTGCTGTTATTTCAGGTGTTTCCCAAGGAATGCCTCCATGGCCCGGTAAAAATCAAACCGGTTCTCTTCGTTATGAAATCCATGGCCTTCGTTGTCTTTGATCATATACTCCACGGCAACATTGCGTTTCTTCAGCGCGTCGACCATCTGGTTCGATTCCGCTATATTCACACGGGGATCGTTCTTGCCCTGGGCAACAAACAATGGCGTCTTGATCTTATCCGCATTCAATGCCGGTGAAGTGGCCACAAACTGTGCGCTGTCGGTCTTCGGGTTCCCGACCATCTCATACATCATGTCGAGCATGGGCTTCCAGTAGGGAGGAATGGTCTTCATGAAGGTGAATAGATTTGATACCCCCACATAATCAACCCCGGCCGCATAGAGATCGGGTTCGCGTACAAGCCCCTGGAGGGTGGCATATCCGCCGTAGCTGCCGCCATAGATGGCAATCTTTTTTGTATCGGCAATGCCTTTGGTGATGAGCCACTGGGTCCCGTCGGTGATATCATTCTGCATGGTCAGTCCCCACTCCTTGAACGATTTTTCCCAGAAATCTTTTCCGTAACCGGTCGATCCCCTGAAATTCATCTGGAGAACGGCATATCCGCGGTTGGCCATGAACTGGATCTCAGGATTGAAATACCAGCTGTCGCGTGCCCAGGGTCCTCCGTGGGGGTTCACCACCACCGGCAGATCTTTCGCGGTTTCCATCGTATATCCGTTCGGAAGCGTCAGGTATCCCTGAATCTTAACACTGTCACGTGCGGTGTATTCGATAGGGATCATTTCAGCCAGTTCCTCCTCCTTCAGCCAGGGGGCAATTTCGGCCACCTTCTGCAGGGAGTCCCTGGTGCGGTCGTACACCCAGTATCCTCCCATCGAACGGTCACCATAGGCCCTGATCATTAGTTTATCCTCAGCCCGGGTCATGGAGGTGATGTTGAAGACATAATTACCCAGCTTGGACTGGATTTTTTCGAACATCTTCCTTCCATCTTCGTCAAAAAAGTAGCGTTCCTGCTTCCACGATTCAAAGTTGGCGCAGATCAGCGATTTTTTGGCCCGTGACCAGGAGAGGTCACTTACATCATAATCCTTGTTTTCATAAAGCATCTGGATCTCCTTGCCGTTCGCAATATCAAAGATCACCACGGCGCTTTTATCACGGCCGAGGTTCGATGTGGCATACAAATTCTTGTTGTCGAAGGTGAACAGGAGCGGCGAAAGGCTCTCCTTGAAATTGGTGGTCAGTACCGGCTTGAACTTGTCCGTTTCTTTTTCACGGTAGAGCAGCTGGGTATTCACCCCATCCACGATGGCGATGGCTACACGCAGTTTTCCTGCATGGTCAAGCATCCATCCTTGGATATTTCCCGGGTTCTCAGCCAACATGGTCATTTTGCCTGTCACGATGTTCAGACGGTAGGGATCAAATACCTCGGGGTTGCGCTTGTTGAGGCCAATGATCAGCTCGTCAGGAAAGTCATAAAGATCGTCGATGATCTCGGTCCGTACCTTTGGGAAGTCGGTGAAGCACTGCAGGTTCGACCCGTCGATGTTCACACCGTACAGTTTGAAATTTTCGTCGCCTCCGGTATCCTTAAGAAACACGATGCGGGTAGGATTCTTCCAGAAATAACCGGAAATATCGCGGTCCTTCTCGGTAGTGAGTTGAATGATCTTTTCCGTCCCGATCTCCTGGACAAAAATATTCAGCCTCTTTTCAAAGGGCGCCATGTACGAAAAATATTTCCCGTCGGGGGAAATCTGGTAACGCGATTTTTCAGGATTCTTAAAGAAATCCTCCAATGGAATCTGTCTTGCCTGCATGGGTTTTTTAGATTTACATCCCCCCATCAGAAGGGCAGTACTGATTAATCCTCCTATCAGGAGGTACAATAGTGTTTTCGTTCTCATAAAGGTTTAATTTTAATACAATGATAAAAAACAATCATGAAACCTTTGTGGTTTTTCGATCATCCTCTTTCATTTATCTGTGAATTCATTGATTATCCTGATAAAAAATCACATACCTTTGATAACCAGATGAAAATATATTTCATGGTTTGTCGTTATTTTACGATGATCCATGATACCGGGCACATGGAAATGGTCTCGAGTACCGATCCCCGGGTATACTAAATTTTGCATTGTGGATATATATCTCAGAAAAAGGCGCTGGAAACTGATCCTGTTTGCCTTTGCCATCATCATCGTAGCTGCATCACTCTATTATACCAACATCCTGGTTCATGAGATCCGCAAGGATGAAAGGAGAAACGTAGAGATCTGGGCCGATGCGATCCATCAGAAAGCAGACCTTGTAAACTTCACAAACGATCTTTTCGAGAAGATCAAAAACGAGGAACGCAAAAGGGTCTCCATTGTGGCCGAGGCTCAGCGCCGCATTTTTAAAGCCACCTCCAATGAGGACCTGAATTTCTTTCTCAGCATCATCGGTGAAAACAACACCATCCCGGTGATTGTGACCGACGAAACGGGAAAAATCATAAATGCCCGCAACATTAATGTTGCGTTGGGAGAGATTCTTGAGGGCGACCTGAAAAAAGAATTTTCTGTCTATCCTCCTATTGATGTTACCTACTATCCGAATAAGAAGATATCCCTCTATTATAAGGACTCCAACATTTTTGCCCAGCTGAAAAAGGGGCTGGATGGCCTGATCCGTTCATTTTTTTCCGAGGTGGTACTCAACTCTGCCTCGGTGCCGGTCATCATAACCGACAGCACCGGCAAAAACGTGTACCAGTCGGGAAACATTCCCCGCAATAAACTGCATGATAAGGCCTGGCTAGCCCGTACCCTGCAGTCGATGGCCTCTCAGAATACCCCGATCAGGGTTGATGTGGCCAACACCGGGGTTCATTTTATTTATTACCAGGATTCATTCCTGCTCACGCAGTTGAAATATTACCCGGTGGTACAACTTGGGGTCATTTTCGTTTTCCTGGTGATTGCCTACCTGCTTTTCAGTTATGCCCGTAAATCGGAACAAAACCAGGTTTGGGTGGGCTTGGCCAAGGAGACTGCCCATCAGCTTGGCACCCCGCTCTCGTCGATGGTGGCGTGGATGGAATTGTTAAAACTGAAGGGACTTGACCAGGAGACGATCCGCGAAATTGAAAAGGATGTTCAGCGGCTGGAGACCATCACCGACCGGTTTTCGAAAATCGGATCCGCAGCAAAGCTCGAAAAGATCAACATTGTTGCCGTGATTCACGACACAGTGGGCTATATCCGTTCCAGGGTCTCCGCAAAAGTCAATTTCGAAATCAAACCCGGTCTTGACCGTGAGATCATGATCCCCCTCAACCTCCACCTGTTCGAATGGGTCATCGAAAACCTGTGTAAAAATGCCGTAGATGCCATGGAGGGCAACGGACAGGTGAACATTGAGATTAGCGAGGATCTGGACCACATTCACATCGACATCGGCGACAGCGGCAAAGGCATCCCAAAGTCGCGATTTAAGACCATCTTCAGGCCGGGTTATACCAGCAAGGCACGCGGTTGGGGGCTGGGACTGACCCTCACCAAACGGATCGTGGAGAACTACCATTCAGGCAAGATCTTTGTAAAATCCTCGGTCCTGAACAAGGGGACCACCTTCCGCATCATCCTGAAAAAATAGCCTCTTGGCCGGAATCTACATCCACATCCCTTTCTGCTGGCGCAAATGCCATTACTGCAACTTCTTTTCCCTGGCTTCACAAAAGCTCAGGGAACCGTTTCTTCCGGCACTGAAAAAGGAGGTCGTCCTCACCCGTGGTTATCTTGCAGGCGAACCGGTGAAAACGATCTATTTTGGCGGCGGAACCCCGTCTGTCTTTGATCCCATGGTGCTGCAGGAGATCATTGATCTGATTGACACTGACCTGGCCGCGACTCCTTCATCACAGGAAATCACCCTGGAGATCAATCCCGATGACGTCACCACGGCCTACATTGCACAGTTGCGGCTATCCAACTTCAACAGGTTCAGCATCGGTATTCAGTCGTTCTTTGATGAAGACCTGAAGTACCTGAACCGTTCTCATTCTTCGCTTCAGGCAATCCAATCGGTCAAACTGCTACAGGAGGCAGGCTATGAAAATCTCAGTATTGATCTTATTTATGGCATTCCTTCGTCCTCAAATGACCGATGGCTGAAGAATCTTGAAACTGCCTTTTCGTTGGGGGTGCCGCATATCTCAGCCTATGCGCTGACTGTAGAACAGAAGACCCCGCTTGCCTGGATGATTGATAAGCAAAAATCGCCGCCTGTCAATGATGAAACTCAGGTGGATCAGTTCAAAATTCTGACCGACAAAGCCAGGGAACAGGGATACCAGAATTATGAAATCTCAAACTTCTGCAAACCCGGATGGCATGCCCGGCACAACACAAATTACTGGAATGGGATTCCCTATCTGGGTTTGGGTCCCTCTGCACACAGTTACAATGGAATATCCAGGCGGTGGAACATCTCAAACCTGTCGGAATATATCGGTGGAATGACCAGGGGTGAATGTGTTTATGAAGAGGAGATACTGACCCCTGCCCAGAGGTATAATGAATATGTGATGACCTCTTTGCGTACGATGTGGGGATGCGACGAAAAAAGGATTTACGATTTCGGATTTACGATGTACGATTTTTTCAGGAAAAATGCGCTTCCATTGATCGGGAAGGGTTTGCTCATGGAGAATTCGGGGGTTTATTTTTTGACGGATGAAGGAAAACTATTTGCCGACCGGGTTGCCAGTGAGCTGTTTATTACAGATTAACTCTTCTCATTACCTGGAAACTGCTACCTGTCAAACCGCAGGAAGGTTCCCAGCGGCAGTTTTCTCTTTCCCTTGTCCTCAAAATAAAACTCCCCGGCCTGAACGTCGGGTATTTCCCCGAACCGGGTTTTAACCAGGCTTTCGGGTATCAGCGGCGAAAATCCCATGGAATATAAGCTTAACACGAAGAAGCCATGCTCCGGCTCGAGCAATTCCTTGCACAGGGCCAGCATTTCGTCGATTGAATCTTCAAGGATCCATTTTTCACCATCTGGGCCTCTTCCATAAGCGGGCGGATCAAGGATGATCCCGTCGTAGCGGTTGCCCCGCTTAACCTCACGGCGCACAAAATTCATGGCATCCTCCACCACCCACCGTATGTTTTCAAGATTGCTGGCCGACATCATCTCCTTGGCCCAGGAAATAACCGGCTTAACGGAATCGACGTGCACCACATCGGCGCCGGCTGCCTTGGCTGCAAGCGAGGAGCCTCCTGTGTAAGCGAAGAGGTTTAATACGCGGGACGCGGGACGCGGGACGCGGGACGAATCAGGTGGAATGGAAGATGGATCCTGGGCTTTGATTTTCGACCGCCGGGTTACCAGGTCGTAGATGTAGTCCCAGTTGATGGCCTGCTCGGGGAAAACGCCGATATGACCAAAGGCGGTGAGTCCGAGCCTGAAGTTCAGGTTCATCTGTTTGTACTTGTACCCGATGATCCACTGGTCGGGCATCTTGGGCTTTTTGATCCAGGAACCACGTTCGTTTTCTTCGCCGGGTTTTTTGCCCTTCTGGCGAACATACCGGGCATGCGAAATTTTTTCCCACTCGCTTTCGGGCATCGATTTCTGCCATACGGCCTGGGGCTCCGGGCGGATCAGGATGTGTTTTCCGAATCGTTCCAGCTTTTCCCTGTTGCCGGTATCAATCAACTCATATTCGGTCCAGCTGTTTGTTGTAAGAATTTCCATATTGAGGGTAAAACTATTCTGTTTGCAAAGATAATCAATTGAACTGCCTTTCTTTGATTAATTAACGGGAAACAAAATTGTCACCTCCAGAACTGACGGCTTTACCCTGAAATCTTAACCCTGCCGGGATTCTATTCCCTTCCTGTAATGACTGGTGGTCATTTCAAAGGCCTCACTGCCGGAATACTTCGGGGTAAACCCAAAATCACAGGCTGCCCTCGAGGAGCTGAAGGTGAAATCGCTGCAAGTATACAGCACGGCAAATCGGCTGAATTTGGGATTGTACTTTTTTACCGGGCGAAGGAGCAATGCAAAAAATTCGGCAAGAGCTCCCATCGCATAGGCCAATCCCCTGGGGATCCAGATATTCTTCGGACGGATGCGGTAACCGGCGCCCTCTACGATGGCGTCGAAAAATTTAAAAAAGTTGGAGGGCGGACCATCCGTAATGAAAAAGGCCTTTCCTGCTGCGGCAGTATTTCCGTCCATCAGGGCCTTCAATGCCTGCAGGTGTGCCCAGGCAATGTTTCCCACGAACACGTGCTGCGACACGGAGGTGCCGTCTCCCAGGCGTACGTAAAATCCACCTTTGGCCATGTCGATGAGAGAGCCTATATGGAATGGGTCTCCGGGCCCGTAAATATCGGCAGGCCGGAGGACCAGGGTAGTCAGAAAGGATGGAAAACCCGCAGGGAAATCCTTGTGATTATTGGCAGACAACAGGTTTCCGTTGGCCTTTATGACGAGCTTTTCCGCAAGGCATTTGCTCCGGCAATACATGTTGGGATGGAGGGCCGGATAGGGAATGGATTCATCAATGCCGACCAGTGACTTCCCGGCATAAATGGCATCGAGCGAACTGGTGTATATAAGTTGTTTTACCCCCGTTTTAAGGCAGGCTGCAATCACATTTTTTGTCCCGGTAAAGTTGATGGCATACACCTCCTCCTCCGGCTTGGTGCCCCAGTCAACAATGGCTGCAGCATGAATTACGGCGTCTATCCCCTTGCAGGCCTTTAAAACGGCGTCGTCGTCTCGAATGTCGCCCACCACCATCTCGATCCGCTGATCCGGGGGCCCGTCATACGCCTTCAGATCAAAAATCCGCAGCAGGGAAAAATCAACCGGTGAACCGGCCGACAGGAACTCCTTTACAATGGCCCGTCCGAGAAAGCCTGAACCGCCGGTAAGCAAAATGGAATATTGGGGAGATAAATTGCTTGAGTTTGTTGCTTGCATAGCATGTTTCGCAGATGAGCTGCAAAAGTAAAAGGAAAGATTTACAGAATACCCGTAAGGATCCCCTTTTATTATAGGAAATTTGATACTTTTGGTTCCTATGATGAAAGAGATCTACCTTATCGGCGGGATGAATGAAGAAACTTACCAGGCATTCACTGACCGGATGCTGGCCACAGCCGAAGAAGTTGTTTCCGTTTATCATCCCGGAAAACTTTGGGTCACCCTCACCGAATCACCGCCTCCCCCTGTTTCCATTATCCCCTTTAAACGGGGGAAGCTGGCGGCATTTTCCCTGTTGAGAAAAGAGGAGGAGGACAAAGAGTATTCATTGCTGACCTCTATGGCCGGGTTCCGTTTTGCCTCCAGGGTTGAGGAGGCCATACCGGTGAACTATGAGCGAAACTGGCCCTGTGGGACAGTGACTCCGGGCATCTGCATGCTTACACTTTTCCGTTCACGGAAAGACATTACACAGGATGTTTTTATCGACCGGTGGCACAACAGCCACACCCCTTTGTCGCTGAGGATCCATCCGCTGTGGCACTATAACCGCAATGTGGTAACCGCCCCGCTCGGATCAGGAGAGTCAGGCTGGGATGGCATCGTGGAGGAGCATTTTAAAACCCGCAAGGATCTTCTGAACCCATTCCTGTTCTTTGGAAACCCGCTGGTGATTATTCCCCGGTTGATCGAAGTTTACCGCGACACCAATTCATTCCTTGAATACAAAACCATCGAACCCTGGCTGGTCAGGGAATACCATATTTCGTAATGTTAAAAATCATATACTCGTCCCCCTAAATTGCACACCATGGCCATGAATTTTTTTCCAAAAATTGTACGGTTCTTCGAATTGTTCAAACAACAGAATGATATCCTGGTCGATACCTCGCAAATCCTGTATGATTTATTTGACGATTACAACAATATTTCAGTAAAGTGCAGTACGATCATAAAGAATGAATATGCAGGAAACGATATCTCAAAAGAGATTGCCAAACAGCTATCGCTCACCTTCATCACGCCCATCGACCGTGAAGATATTCATGCCATCAACATGGCACAGGAAAATGCATTGAATTCAATGCGGGCCATCTCTGCAAGGATCGGACTCTATAATTTCGATCATGTTACCCCGGGGGCCAAGGAGCTGGTCTATAAACTGAAATTAATGTTCGCATCTATTTCTCTGATGCTCGTCCAGCTTAGCAAACGAAAAGAGGTTGAAGAACAGGCTGAAAAGGTGAAGGAGCTGAAGATTGAAGCCGACATGCTGCTGCTGCTTTCACTGGGCGAAAATTATGAATGCCCGAATGAAAACACCCGTGATCTTTTGGAAATAATCAAATGGTCGCATATTTTCGACCGGATTGAAGATGCCCTTGCCCATGCTGAAATTTTAGCCAATACCATCGAAGGAATAAGCCTGAAAAATGCCTGATATACCCCTCCTCCTAATCCTGATCATTCTCATCGCTGTCGTTTTTGATTATACCAATGGCGTTCATGACAGCGCCAATGCCATTGCCACCATTGTTTCCACAAAGGTTATGTCCCCGAAAGCGGCGGTCTTGATGGCGGCCTCCCTGAACCTTGTCGGCGCTTTTATTGGCACCCACGTAGCTTCAACCATCGGTAAAGGAATTGTAAATCCTGAAATCATTGCCGGCTCCCAGACCATCATCCTGGCTTCCCTGTTGGGGGCCATTCTTTGGAACCTGATTACCTGGTATCTGGGACTTCCCTCTTCCTCATCCCATGCCCTGGTCGGAGGACTCATCGGGGCAGCAGTTGCCTACAAGGGCTGGGATACGCTGCAATATGGTTCCATCCTTGATAAAATCATCCTGCCGTTGTTTCTTTCCCCGCTCTCAGGATTTATCGGAGGATACCTTCTGATGCTGGCAACTGCCTGGATTACCTGCAGGTTAAATCCGCGGAAGATGAATAAGTTATTCAGGCGGTTGCAGGTGATCGCTGCGGGATTCATGGCCATGTCGCATGGAAGCAATGACGGACAAAAAACAATGGGGATCATCACCCTGGCCCTCTTTCTGTTTCACCAGATACCAACCATCGAAGTTCCAATATGGGTCAAACTGATCTGTGCCCTCGCCATGGCTGCCGGGACAGCCAACGGGGGGTGGAAAATCATCAAGACAATGGGGAAAAAAATCTTTAAGATGGGACCCATACATGGATTCGCTGCCGAGACCTCATCCTCCCTTGTAATTATATCAGCCTCCATGCTTGGGGCACCAATCAGTACCACCCATGTTTTTTCCGCCTCTATCCTGGGCGTTGGATCATCAAAACGGTTTTCTGCCGTGAAATGGGGAGTCGCCGGCAACATGGTGGTTGCATGGGTTCTCACCCTGCCCGCCTCCGCCCTCGTCGGCATGATATGTTTTTACCTTATTGATCTTGTGTTCTGAGATAAAAAGTGGCGGAAGGTTTATTGTAACAATAGGTTCTAATTTTTGAAATTCTTAGCCCGGTTTCCCCCCAGGAATCCCCAACCTCCGCTGCCGATCATGAAACCGAAAGCGTACCATGCCCCGTTGTTGTTCTGGGCAAATACCGACACATCCTCTCTCCAGAGCATCGCGATCAGATCGATGGGAGCAATGATCCCATGCCATAACCCGCCCCAGAAACCATAGGTGTGACCCTTGAGACATTCGGTTACCAGTTCTTTATTTGCACATCCTGAAAGCACCAGGACAAAGGCCAGAAACAAAAGGGTGATACCTACTCCCCTGAAAATAAGTGACTTTTTCATGGTTTACATATTTAGGACAGCAAGTTAAAAATAAAAATCCCATCTTCGCAACCACAAAAACAAGGATTTAATGAAATATGCCGTACTGAAAAAACAGAACAATTCGAAGATGTGTTTTGTTTGCGGGTTGAAAAATGATTTCGGCCTTCACGCCTCTTTTTACGAAACCGAAGCCAATGAACTGGTTGCACTCATCAACCCTTCGGAACAGCACCAGGGCTACCCGGGTCGCATGCACGGCGGCATTGCTGCAGCCATCCTCGACGAAACCATCGGCCGGGCCATCTGTAGCGGGAAGGAGGAAACCATCTGGAGCGTTACGCTTGAACTGACCACAAAATTCAGGAAACCGATCCCGCTTGGCGGGGAATTAAGGATTGTCGGACGTGTGATTCGCGAAGGTGCTCGCTTTTATGAAGGCTCGGGGGAGATTGTCCTTCCGGATGGAGAGATTGCCGTCTCCGCCACCGGGAAATTCATGAAGATCCTCTTCGACTCGGTCTCCCCCGACCAGTTAAATGACCTCGACTGGTTCAATGTGGAAAACTCCGGAGACCCGACCGAAATTGAGATTCCGGGATGACTTATTACTCCACCAGCACCATCAGCAGAAGTATATTTTTCCCGTCGGCATAGGTGTAATCAACACTTTTACACCGTCCGGTGATCAGTTTTAATCCAATGTCATCCTCCTCAGGGTGTTCCTTCAGCGGATTCACCGGGGTCCCGTCGCTGGCACACTGTATCTCCACGGTTCCCTCCTTTTCGGAATAGGAAAGACTGAGTTGAATATCTGAAAAGTCGTGCTGCAGGCATAAAACCTCTTCGGCGATAAGCTGGACATAGCCGGTTACCCGTTTCGACAGGATGTGCTTCTCACAAAAGGCAGCCATCTCTCCCTGCATGGCATACAGGTCGTAATCGCTGCTGGTGATCTTAAGATGCAGGCTGCGCACGCGGTTGATGAATGCCTTGGTCTTTTCCTTCTGCGGATTATCAAAGATCTGCTCCGGTGGTCCCTCTTCGTAAATCAACCCCTCGTCCATGTAAAAGACCCTGGTTGATATGTTGCGTACAAATTCCATCTCGTGCGAAACAATGATCATCGTCATCCCCTCCCGTGAAAGGCGTCGGATCACCGCCAGAACTTCGCTCACCATGGTAGGGTCGAGGGCTGAAGTAGGCTCGTCGAACAACAGGATCTCGGGTTCCATGGCCATGCAGCGTGCTATCGCAACCCGCTGCTTTTGTCCGCCCGAAAGTTCATCGGGGAAACTTCCTGCTTTTTCCGCCAGGCCCACCAGCTTTAAAAGTTCAATGGCCCTGCTTTCTGCTACTGACTTTTTCTTTCCAAGCAATTTGATGGGGCCTATGGTGAGGTTCTCAAGAACGGTAAGATGGGCATACAGGTTGAACGACTGGAAAACCATCCCCATCCGCTGCCGTACCTTCGGAACATTGGTGTGTTTGTCAAGAAGCGAAACATCATCAATAAAAATATTTCCACCCGTTGGGGTTTCCAGCAGGTTCAGGCAGCGGAGGAAGGTGCTTTTTCCGGTTCCCGAAGGGCCTATCACAGAGATGATCTCCCCTTTGCGGATCTCCGTGCTGATATCTTTAAGCACGACCAGCGGGCCGAAATGTTTTGATAGATGTTCTGTCCTGATCATCGTGCTGCCTCCTTTGCTCTTTTTTCACGTTTTCTTTTCGGATCGACTGATAGTTCAATTAAGCCCAGGGCCCAGGTGAGTAGCCAGGCGAGAAGGAAGTACAGCACAGCTACCATGATGAGAGGGAAAAAGGCATCGAACGTACGGCTGCGGATAATATCGCTTGCCTTGGTGAGATCCTGAACCGCGATATACCCCACGATGGATGTCATTTTGATGAGGGAGATGAATTCGCCCTTGTAAACCGGCAGGATCTGACGCATGGCTTGGGGCAGTATGATATAGATAAAGGTTTGCACCTTGGTAAAACCGCCGGCTATGGCTGCCTCTTTCTGACCGTTGTCGATGCTCTGGATCGAGGTCCTGAACATCTCCGAGACATAGGCCCCGAAGTTCAGTCCGAAAGCAAAGATAGCTACCACCACCGGATTGATATTTACGGAAGCAAAAACCACGTAGTAGATGATCATCAGCAGCACCAGTACCGGTGTACCACGAAGAACCGAGATAAAAGCCCTGGCGGTGGCTGAAAGGATACTGCGTTTCGACATCCTCATAAAACAAACCAATCCTCCTACCAGGGTCCCGAACAGTGCGGCAAAGATCGAAATGATCAAGGTAATATAGAGGCCGTTGATGATGTGGAGGTACCTTTTTTCAAAAACGATGTTGCTGTAAAAGCTATCCGAGATCTTAGTGAACAGGGTCGATGTGGGCACTTCCGACTCAACACCGGCATATCTTTTAAGGTTCTTTTTCGGCGTAACCACGACGGTCCGGAACTCGGCATAAGGGTCTGAAAAATTGATTTGTTTTGCTCTCTCCTCGCTGATGGCAATCCCGTCGGTTATCATTCCGACCTTGCCTGATATGAGAGCCGGAACCAGGGAAGGGAACTCCATCACCACGAACTCAATCTGATAGTTCCTGCGCTCGGCGAATTTATTGAGCAGTTCTATGTCGAAACCTACGAGCTTCCCATTCATTTCAGCTATATACGGGAGATCATCGACTGATATTCCGGCCACCAGTTTTTTACCGTGGAAGGGGGGCTTAAACGCAGGCATCACGGCGGTTTCCGGATCACCTGTTAACCAGCGTTTGTAAATTGTATCGTATGTGCCGTCTTTTCTGACTTCTTTAAGAAAGTCGTTGAACTCGTTGCGAAGTGCATCATTGCCTTTGCTGAAACCCACTCCAACGGGCATGTTCAGGACACTGTCGCTCAGGATCCCCAGGTCGGGGTTGTGTTTTAAGATCATCCTGGCGGTGATCAGGTCGAACATGGCAAAATCTACCTTCCCTGCTTTGACCGACATCATCATATCGGGTGTGGTTTCGAACCGGTATATTTTCGCTTTGGGATATTTCCTGGTGATAAAGGCATCGTGAACGGTTGCGGTAAAGATCCCGATTTTCTTATCCGCAATATCGTCAAGCTTTGAATATAAAGGAAGATTTGGCTTAACGATATTCTTCTTTTTGGCGATCACACTCACTCCCGATTCGTAATATGGATCCGAAAAATCGATCTGCTTCTTTCGTTCTTCGGTGATCATCAGTGAGCTGTTGATGACGTCGATCTTATTTGTTGACACAGAAGCGAGCATGCTTGCAAAAGGCAGGTCGACCGGTTCGTACCCTTTCCCGACAGAGGCGGCAAAACGTTTTGAGAGCTCAATATCAAACCCGATCAGCTGACCGTCTTTGATCACGGTGAAAGGCAGCCCGAGATCGCTAACGATACCTGGTTTAAGGGTTCCGTTGATGGCCGGTGTTTTTATTTCAGGCATTTCCGAAAGGCCTTTCTCCATCCAGCGGTCAACCATATCCTTGTATATACCGTTCGATCGGATTTCAAGCAAAAATGCATTGAACTGTTCCCTCAGCTGGTCGTTCTCCTTATTGAAACCGGCTGCAATAGGGACTATGAACACGCTTGGATCAACCACTCCGAGCTCAGGGTTTTTACTGAAGATCTCTTTCAAAGATGATTCATCCATAAATGCAACGTCGACCTTGTCGGAGTTCAGTGCGAACAACATGTCAGAAACGTTTTGGTACTCAAGGATGGTTGCGTTAGGATAGGTCTTTGTAGCATACGCATCGTGGATGCTGCCTAACAGGACGCCGATACGTTTATCATGGATGTCATCAACGGTCTTAAGTAATCCGGTTTCAACTGCCGGGGCAGATGCGGGTTTCCCTCTGACAATAACCGCCAACCCTCCTTTGTAGTAACATTCAGAGAACAGGATGCTCTTTGCACGCTCGGCCGTGATGGAAAGTCCGGCCCCGATCATGTCGACTTTGCCCGAGATCAGGGCAGGGATCATCGCGCCGAATTCCATGTCGGTGATGATGAGTTTCTTCCCCAGTTTTTCGGCAACCCGGGAAGCGATTTCAATGTCGAATCCGACAATCTGTTTGTTTGCATCGAAAAACGACATGGGTTCTGTGACGGCAGCAGTGCCGAAGTTCAGTGTCCCGTTCTTCCCGTCCGAAGGAAACTGCGGCATAGGTGCCGGGTCGCCCTTTTCGGGGAACCAGCGTTTTTTCATAGTTTCATAGGTGCCGTTGGACTTAAGCTCTGCAACCACCTGGTCGATGGTTGTTTTGAGCGCTTTATCATCCAGCCTTACAGCAAATCCATACTGATCGTCCATGATAAGTTCCGAAAGCACCACCAGACCTTCATTCTTGGCTGCGATGTTGTTCAGGATGGGCAGGTCGTATGCTGCGGCATCGGCTTTGCCATCCTTTACCGCCAGGGAACAGTCGAGAATGCTGTTGTAATATTCGAATTTAGCATCGGGGATCCTCTTCAGCACGATCTGGTCGGCAGCGGTCCCGGTGGGAACGGCAAAGGTCTTGCCGCCCTTCAGCATCTCCAGTCCGGTAATCTGGGTTTGTTTTTCACCGCATCCGCCAAGCGAAAGGATGATAAAGAGCGACATCCATGTTATCAGGCTTCTTATTTTATCCATGGATCAAAATTAAAAAGATTTAGGATAAAAAATTATGATTTTTCCCGTCCTTTGCAACCATGCCAATCTACCTCGCCTCACTCAATTCAGGAAGCAACGGAAACTGTTACTATGTTGGTAACGGGACAGAGGCCGTAATGATCGATGCCGGTATCTCCTGCCGGGAGACGGAGCGAAGGATGATGAGGCTGGGGTTGCCCATCCGCCAAGTCAGGGCGATCTTCATCACCCACGAACATACCGATCATACGCGGGGGGCCGAAGTACTCTCACGGAAATTCGGGATCCCTGTTTACATTACCGGGACTACCTACCGGAGCAGCAGGCTGAACCTCGATCCTGCGTCCATGAGACCCTTTGCGGCCGGGTCGCCGGTGCATATCGGCGGACTGCGGGTGAATCCATTCCCAAAATGGCATGATGCCTCGGAACCCCACAGTTTTACGGTAAGTGCAGGCAAACTCACTGCCGGGGTTTTCACCGATATCGGGACAGCATGCGAACAGGTAGCGCACCATCTTAACCAGTGCCATGCTGCTTTCCTGGAGGCAAACTATGATGAGGCGATGCTCGATCGGGGCCGTTACCCCCTGCACCTCAAACGGCGTATCCGGGGTGCCGAAGGTCACCTTTCGAATGTTCAGGCGCTGGATCTCTTTACCATGCACAAGCCTTCCTTTATGCAGCTTCTGATACTTTCCCATCTTTCGGCCGAGAATAACCACCCACAGCTTGTCTATGACCTCTTCAGCCGCCATGCAAACGGCACTCAAATAGTTGTTGCTTCGCGTTTTGAAGAGACTGAATTGTTTTGTATTCAGGATTAGATACTTATAACTAATTCTTCTACAATACAAAAATTATCCGTACCTTGTAAAAATACCGACAATGGTATATGGTAAAACAATCGGAAAATGAAAAAAGACACGCTGGAGTACAGGATGATGCAGGAGAGGCAACGGTTGAAAATTCCCGATTCGAAAATGTTATCAGGATCACTTACAGGAAAATATCCCATTTCGCTCGATGGCGGAAGAACAACCATTTTTATTTCTGATAAAACCAAGGAAAAGGAGATACGATTAAGGTATGAATCGCGGATGGGAAATAAACTGATGGTCTCTTTTAATAAACCTAAATAATTGCGGTTATTCTCCGCACTTTCCCTATTTGATCAGAATGCGATACTCGAAAGGTTGCAGTGCAAGCTGGCTGCCAAGGGTGATTGCTGCACCGGTGGAGGCATTAAGCCAGGCCGAGTTTTGAAGATCTGACGGTACATTAAAGTTTTTCACTGCATTTCGGGTATTGACGATTACAAGTATTTCATCATTGGATGCTTTTCGCTTAAATCCTGCAATATCATTATCGGCATAGGAAATCAAATCCCCGGTTCTAAGGGCAGGATGCGTGGCGCGAAAGTTCATGAGCCACCTGTATTCTTTGCACATGCCCGGGTTGGTTGTCCAGTTGATGGGTGAACGGCTGAAGAAGGGCAGTTTGACCGCACATCCAACCTCCTGTCCGTTGTAGATCAGGGGAACTCCTCCCATGAAGGCAGCTATGACAAATGCCGACATGGAGGCCTCTTTGCCGCCAAACAAACCCATGGGGGTATCGTCCCATGCGCATTCATCGTGATTGGAGGTAAAACGAAGTTTATGCGAACCGGCCGGAATAGCGTTGTATTCGCTCAGGTGGGTCTGAAAATACCCGCTGGCCGGTTGATTACTCTTAAAGACATTTTTACTCTTGTTGAAAAAATCCCACCCGAAATTCATTGAAAAACCGGCAGTAAAATGATCGGCGCGCGCACCTTCGGCCAGCATGATGATTTTACGGTTGGGGAGTTTTTTCAGGGTATCAATTGCCTGTTTCCAGAAACCAAAAGGGATAAAGTCAGCAGCATCGCAGCGGTACCCGTCAATATTTGCTTTCTGGATCCAGTATTTCAGGCATTTGATCATCTCCAGCCGCATGTCGGGATTGTCAAAATTGAGGTCCGCTACATCCAGCCAGTTCGTCCCTGCCGGATGAATGATGTTTCCATTCCCGTCCTGTGTATACCACGATTTGTTTTGAATCCAGGGATTGTCCCAGGAGGTATGGTTGGCCGCCCAATCCAGTATGACCGCTATTTTTCGCTTATGGGCCTCTCTCACCAGGGTTCGTAAATCCTCAAGGGTCCCGTATTCGGGGTTGACCTCACGGTAATTTCTGATACAGTAGGGTGAATTGACCGTATTGATAACCCCGATCGGGTTGATTGGCATCAGCCAGATCACATTCACCCCCAGGGCGCCGAGGGAGTCGAGCCGCGGCATGATCCCTGCAAAATTGCCCGATGTACTGAAGGCCCGCTCATTGATCTCATACATCGTGATGTCCGGTATATCAGGCACCGCGGTGAATGGGGTTTCATACTGGGCAGTATCAGCCGGAAGGGTGTTCTCGGTTACAGGGACGGTTTCCGTCTTGCTGCAGCTGATGATAAGGATCAGAAAAAGTGCAAGAACGGAGAGCAGAGATAGTCTTTGTTTCATCGGGACAAAGGTACGTGATTATTTTCAGCAGCAGCCTTTGAATACATTCGGGTGATCCCGAAACGGACAAACGGCTAATTGGTTTGCTGTTCACAATAATCACTGCCCTGAATCGACGATGGGCCACTGCTGCCCTCGTATTTGATTTTCAGGCTGCCGTTTTTTGTCGTACCAACAGCCGTTATCGAAACGAAGGTACTGGAAAGAACCGGGATGGTGATGGTCCACGGCAGCTGAGGATTCTGAACAGTGACTGTTCCCCCATTGGCTACATAGGTTAAGGAGGCAATGGTTCCGTCGCCGGTTTGCGTTGCCGTGTAAACTATGTTCATTTCAACCGGCGGCTGGGTTGCCGTAGTATTGAGATTACAGGTGATCTCATTTGCCGTCTTCTTACATCCTGTGTTGCTCACAAAAGCAGCAAACAGGAAAATGATAAATAACAATTGCTTTTTCATCATGTTGGTTTTAAGGTTTGCCTTAGCTGATGGTTGGGTTTGTGCAGAAACAACTTATCAACTTCAAATTTATACAAAATATCACAAAACTCATCTTCTGCAGCCAGGGTTCCCCTGGTATAAAATGCTGATGCCCTGCATCCACCTGCACACGTAGCAACAAAAGGACAGCTTTTGCATTTAGGGATTTCGAAAGATCTGACCCTTGTTTTACTATTCCGGCCGCGTTCCAGGATGACATTAAAATCCTCGGCAAGGATGTTTCCCTGGATAAAACATGCTTCACGGAGCAGGTGACAGGGATAGACATCCCCGTTCCAGTCAATGTCGACCGTATAAAAGGCATTTCCGCACACAAATTTGCCCCGTGTGTCGTGGAGTTCTTCACAGCTTTTATCCGTCAGCCCGGCTGGCTGAACATCAAGATTGAACTCCTGCCCGATTTTTTCAAACGTTTCAATGATGCATTTCCTGAGCGATTCAGGCTTCAGATAAATATCCCGGGCATGCGGGGCATGCGGAAACTTACGCAAATGGTTGGGAGCAAAAAATCCACCGTGGCTGTATGCAAACCGTGCAATATCATATATTTCATGCAGATTGCCTTCATGCAGGGTGGGTGCAATCGCAAAAGGTACTTTTTGTTCTATGAGATTCCTGATACCGCTCATCGCTTCATTCCAGGTATTTCCCCTCGTCAGGGAATGAACTTCAGGAGTCATACCATCGAGGCTGGCCTGGACAAAGAGGAGTGTCCTATATCCTTTGAGCCGTTCAGCGCACGACCTGTCAACCAGCACCGCATTGGTGCCCAGGCTGAATTTTAACCCGTATTCATTCAGGATATCGAGTATCTGAAAAACAGCGGGATGGCTAAATGGTTCTCCCCCTGTAACTGCAATCCGGGCCAAAGGATTGAATTCCCTGATCTTTTTAAGGATGATACGGGCATCATCAGGGGTCATCAATTGATCGGGATTTCGCCGCTCATCGCCTATATAACAGTAGGTACATGAAAGATTGCAATTTGTGGTAATGGAAAAATAAACCATCTGGAGCCTTTGAGATTCAGGGTCGTGAACTCCATCCCTGAACCAGCCTTGCTGCCTGAGTTTCTTCAGGAAGATATCGGTAAAACTGGCCATCTTCTCCTCACTGCATCCAAAATCAGATAAAACCCTGCGCAATAATGCGGGGTGATCCTCTTGGGGTGCGTGGATGATATAGTTGAAGGCCAGATACTCCGCCGGAGAGAACAGGCTCATGGCTCCTGTGGAAGACAAACTTACCAGATAGTGCCCATGAACGATCTCGGTCGAAAAATCGATTTTCGCCTTCACATGCCGGCCTTGGTGCAGTCAGGATTCAGAGAGCCGATTTCAGTACAACCCGATCCCGCCCCGGTGGTTGTGCACCTGGGATTGCCATAACCTATCTCCCCGCAATAGGGGCCTGCACCACCCGAAACATGATCCAGTTCCTTTGGTTCTAAAGTAAAGTCTACCTCCTCAGGTTTGATACCCAGCTTTTCGGCCATCTCTTTGGGATTCAATGAATCTTCCATGTAATTTTTCTTTTAGGTTAAACAAATGTTATAATCTGCTCCGCAATGGATCCTTTTTGGGAATACAGGGCATTCGAAGGGATAAACAGACAGAGTGCGGTCAGCAAGATGAAAATATATCTTTTCATTTTTTGAACTTTTATGTATTAAGCGTATCATTATTCATCCCTGGCAGGGTAAAATGAATGATGCTTCCCCTCCCTTCAACACTCTCGATCCATATTTTTCCTCCGTTTCTATCAATAAAATCACGGCAAAGGATCAGCCCCAACCCCGAACTGGGCTCCCCTTCCATTCCATTCCGGTTTGAATTGGGATCTGTCATGAAAAGATTCTTCGCCATTTCCTTTTTCATTCCAATCCCGTTATCCTGTATGGAGACCTCAACCGCCTGGCCATCCTTTTGGCTAGCCTTGATGTTGATTTTTCCGTTTTTTGGGGTGAATTTAATGGCATTGGATAAAAGGTTCCGGATAACGGAATCTATCATATTGGAATCGGCATAAACGGCCAGGGTCTCCGGAACATCAACCTGTATATCGATCTCTTTGCTGGTTATTGCAAACTTTGCCAATGCAAGGTTCCAGGAAATTTTGGAGAGAATAAAAAACATCTCCGGGTTAAATTCAATTAAACCCCTTTGCATCCGAGACCATTCCAATAGGTTTTCGAGCAGTTTATAGAGCTTGTCGGCAGCGTTTCTCATCGTTACCGCCATCTTGTGGATCTGCTCCTGCTTTAGGGTGGGCAGATCGTCTGCCAGCATCCGGGATAGTCCAAGCAGCGGTTGAAAGGGGCTTCGCAGATCGTGGGCCAGGATGGAAAAGAACTTGTCTTTATCCGCATTCGCCCTGTTTAACTGTTCGTTTTTAAGCTTGAGTTGCTCTTCATATTGTTTGCGATCAGTAATATCCCGGTTGCTGATACGCCGTCCAAGGTAATTCCCCTCCTCGTCAAAAATTGGCCGGGATAAATGGGCAATATGACCAACAGTGCCGTCCTTTTTAACAATTTTAAAATCAAACTCAGCAATCTTATGACGGTGCTGCCGCGAATGTTTTCTCTTCCAATGGTCGTCAAAGAGTTTTTTATCCCCGGGATGTACGATTTTTTTGATAAGAAACTCGTCCGACAAAAACTCTTCCCTCTTGTATCCTGTTATCCGCTCGCATGAAGGCGAAACATAATTAAATTGGTTATCTGCCCCCTCCCAGTATTCCCAGTCGAAGGTAAAATCCGCCACCGTTCGGAACTTCAGTTCGCTTGCGCGCAGTTTCTCAATGGCAGTTTCTGCCAGTTCCCTGGCACCGATGCCCACGACAGGAAAATCTTTAACATCAGCTAAGGCACGCACGCAGGTTTTGTGGAGTTTTCCTGGTTTTTCTTTCATGGCGTTCATCGAGAATGGCAGTGGTCCCTGTCAACGTATTATCGAAGGCATTTAAAATATAAAACAAATATAAACATTTACCCGGGAAATGTTTTCCTAAAGCAAATATTTAAGCAGGCCTAACTTTCTGAACTTGTTTTCCCATTAGGTTGAACCATTTTGTACTTTTACCCGAACAAACGAAATCTGAAATGAAGAACAGCCTTTCTTTACTGGCAATGATTCTAGTCCTGCTGGTACCAGCAGTGGCCCGGTCGCAGCAAAATGATTCAGTTGCCGGTACAACCGTTTACGGGTCTAACCCGTCAGCCGGGAAATCCATCTTAACCAGGGGTTTTAACATGTACTATGAGGTATATGGGAAGGGGGAACCCCTCCTGCTCATCCACGGGAATGGCGGGTCCATTGCTGCCATGGCAAACCAGATCCCCTGTTTTTCAAAATCCCGGAAAGTAATTGCAGCCGATAGCCGATCACAGGGCAGATCAACCGATCCGCAGGATTCTCTTTCGTATGAAATGATGGCTGATGATTGCAACGCCCTGCTTGATTCATTGCACCTCGATTCCGTATGTGTGGTCGGATGGAGCGACGGGGGTATCATCGGACTCCTCCTGGCCATCAGGCATCCTGAAAAGGTAAAGAAAATGGCCATTACCGGCGCAAACATCCGCCCCGACACAACAGCTTTTACCGCCATGGATATTCAGAACATGAAGGATTTTGTGGCTCAGCTGCAACTTAAGACGCTGGATCAGAAGGGAAAAAACGACCTCAAGCTCACCCGGATGATGATTGATGAGCCCAATATTTCCAGAAATGCCCTTCAGCAGATCCATTGTCCTGTCCTGGTGATCGGCGGGGATCATGATATCATAAAAACCGGGCATACCCTTGAAATTTTCAGCAGCATCCCGGGAGCCAGCCTCTGGATTTTGCCGGGGTCGGGCCATGATACCTGCATCAGGTTCAAGGATGATTTCAACACACAGGTCGAAGGATTCTTTCAGAAAAATTAATTTAAATAATTGATTTTTTTGCCACGCGTCACGCGTCACGTGTCACAATTTTACTGCCATTTTATACCTTTGAAAAAAATTATTCCATGCGCAAACGAATCCTTGTTTCCCTTGCAATCATTGTCGGATTGCTTGTTCTTTTTGCAGGCTACTTCGGGCTCAGGTTTTATCTTGGCGTCCGCAATATGACACCCACAGCAACCGGCCAGGTTAACGACTCGGTTTTTTGCATCAAAGATGACTTCGTAAACGCCTACCTGTTTAAATGGAGATTTGGCTACCTGATGATTGATGCGGGGATAGATGCCCAAAAGTTTAAAACTGAACTGGCCAAACTGCGAATTCAACCCAGCCAGGTCAACTGTATCCTGCTGACCCATACCGACAGCGATCACACCGGGGCCATTGGCCTTTTCCCTATGGCCAGGATATACATGCACAAAGATGAAGTTCAAATGATCAACGGAGAAAACGGGAAGTTCCCGCTGGTCAGGTTCAAATGGAAATATGGACCCTATACCCTCTTTGGCAGCAACGATACCCTCAGCCTGGATGGATTTAAAATAAAAGTATTCCATACCCCCGGTCATACCCCCGGGTCATGCTGTTTCCTTATTGGCAGCGATTACCTGGCAACGGGCGATAATCTGATTTACAAGGATGGAAAAATCATCCCGTTCGAAGATTTCTTCAACATGGATACAAAAACACAGGCCGCTGCCATTCAGATCCTGCCCGATCTTTCCACCCTGAAATACCTGCTTACCGCACACCAGGGAGTGCTGCGGATTAAAAGCCACGGGACGAATAAAAATTGATTCAGTTGAGCAGGGAGGAGTGGCTCAGATAAAAATCATCCTGATTATATATAAATAAACAGGTGCCATTCTCGATGGTTTCGATCACCGGTTTGATCAAATCGGGCGGCAGGGATGGACATCCGAAACTCCGGCCCAGCCTGCCGGTCTTCCTGATAAAATTCTCAGTAGCATAGGCAGCTCCATGCATGATGATCTCCCGTTTCATCGCATTGTCATTAAACCCTTTTTCCACCCCTTCAATGATGAGCGACAATCCAACCATAGCCCCCTTTGCAGGATTCCTGGTTATGTAAAACCCCAGGCTGCTTTTGCAGGAGCCGGCTTTGTTTGAGAAATATTTTGCAAACTCCTCCCCGGTGTTCCGGCCATGGGCAACATAGGTATTGAACAGGATCTCCGTTTTTTTCAGATCAATCACATACAGCCGTTTATTTTTGCTCGATTGCGACAGGTCGGCAATGGTCAGAATATCGGAATTCTGCAGCTTTCCAAAGGCCTCCAGTTTTCTGTACCCCTTCAGTGCAAGCTGAAAAACATCGTTCGATAAACCCTTTTCCGCCAGGTGCAAAACAGCATAAATGTCGACTGTCAAGTCTTCACTAACAGGTGGTTTGTCAGCTTCAGCTTTGTTGATGATTGGAATCAGTAAAAACAGAAGATACAAAAGAGAATGCTTCATGCCGCAAAATTACACATATATTTAATAATCTGCATGTTTATAACACCGGGGGTGACGAACTGTACCTGACAAACGTCAGAATCTGTGGTTTCGTACCTTAGCCAGATAATTCCTGCAGGATGCTGATCCGTTTTCTGGTTTTTACACTCACTTTACTGTCCTTTTTATCCATCCGCGCGCAGCAATCTGCGGGGCATGCCTCATCAGCTGAACCAGTGAAAGGGGCCCCGGGGGTTGACAGAACAGAGCTCATTGATTTTGCAAAACAATTCCTTGGCACCCCTTACCACAGGAACAGTGTGAATCCAAAAAAAGGTTTTGATTGTTCGGGGTTTGTCTATTATGTATTTAAAAAATTCGATGTCAGCCTGCCCCGTAGTTCTCCGGAATACAAATCGCTCGGCAAGGCCCTGAAACCTGAAAAGTTTAAAGTGGGGGATATCCTGGTCTTTTATGGGTACCGGGACAGTTTACATATCGGCCATGTTGGAATTATTTGCGAAGCGGAAGGGATGAGATCCAGGTTCATCCATGCTTCATCAGGGAAGGCCTATGGTGTAACCATCAGCAACCTTGACTCAAAGGGCTACAAACGGCGTTTTTACAAATGCATTGATGTGCTTAAAACGCCATAAGGTGTTTGCTAATATTCTCCCATCAGCAATTCAGCGAGCCGGTCATCCATCCCATAAATATCATCATAGAAGTTGATCTCACCCTGGGGATTAACCCAGGCAGTCAGGTAGCCGATATAAACGGGTATCTTGTTTTTCAGGGTATAGGTACTCTCTGTACCGGCATGCATCGCCGCATCAATCTTTGCCGGGGTCCATTTCGGGTCATCCTTCAGGATCTCCACTGCCAGGTCCCTTGATTTTTCAACACGGATGCAGCCATGGCTGAAGGCCCTGCGCTCCCTGGCGAAAAGGCTTTTAGCCGGCGTATCGTGCATGTAAATATCATCGGCATTCGGAAAGATGAACTTGATCAGCCCCAGCGAATTATTTTTTCCCGGTTTCTGGCGTACCTGGCCATTGTTCCATTCCATGTTATGCGCTTCCAGGTAATTTTTATTCCTGGCTATTCCCGGTTTAACCTCCTTTTTGATAATGCTCTGCGGCAGGTTCCAGTAAGGGCTGAACACGATGTAACTCAGCTTGCCACTGAAAATAACGGTTTTTGTCATATCCTTCCCCACGATGACCGGGGATTCAAACTCGCTGTTCCCGTTGCGGAACAGGTTCAGTTTATAGGCGGGAATATTGACAACGATGTATTCTTTTGCCCTGGCAAATCCGGGGGGGATCCACCTGCAACGCTCCATGTTGACAATGATCTTTTTTATCCGTTCACTGATGGGAACATTCATCTCCCGGATGAGTTTCGGGGTGATTAATTTGGTTGGATTATACCCGTTGCGCCGCTGATACTTGTTTACGGCTTCCGTGAGTTCAGGGTCGTATTCGTGGCTGCCGTTGTCCTGCTTTATATCACCGGTGATGAAGAGCCGCAGTCTGATCTGGCGTAACGCCAATGCGGTATCGCCAGGCTTGTAGGCCTTTAACTTCGGGCTAAGGTCAATGGGGTTCCATCCTCCTTTCTGTTCAATCTCCCGGTAGCGTTTGAGCACATCCCGCAGCTTGTAATACTGACCTGACAGCACACTGTCGTCGCGTGTGAGCAATTCGGGATCAACCATCACCGAATCAAGCATTCCGGCGTAGGAGAGCTGTTTTCGCGGCAGCAACCAGCCGATGGACTTCGCTGAATCTTCTGCTATCCCCTTGTATACATTTTCAGCATAGAAGAAATAAAGGTTGGTCAGCATGAGTTCGGTCTCGGTCTGCGTCATGGTGTTTTCAGTATTATTATCGAAAACGCCGTCTATCTTCTCCTGGTAAGGGAACTTTGCAGATACGCCCTCTGTGCTCAGTTCGCTGACTTTGCCGTAGAGGGTTTGACCAAACTCCACCACTCCCCGCGCATCATACCAGATGCGGTTATAGTGATGCTGACGGTATACTCCCGCAACATCCTTCTGGTATTTGTTCAATGCCGGATAGGAGTAGTAGAATGTGACCACCAGGTTGCTGTCGAAGGGCAGTTTGCTGTGCTGGTTAATGGCCCCGCGCAATTGGTTCCCGCCGGTTGCCGGCGGCCTCTTCCCCTTAAACAGGCACGAACCATTGGCCAAAACAAAAACCAAAATAACGACCGAAAACAACTGGTGTGTTTTTCTCATCCATGGGAATTTAAGGATCAAACTTTTCACGCAAACAATAAAAATTACGGCAACAACTGCGGTTCCGTTTTACCCATCAGGATCGTTTCCGACGAAGGCCGTACAATCCCTACATTTTCATTTCGTCCCTGAAGGATAAATCTCGGGTTAGGGAGATTCATTTCGTCCACAGCCTGTTTGCAGAGCTGGCCTATCTCCCCGCCTTTTAACCTGTTCCAGATCAGCCCCAGTTTCATTCCGGGGAACTGGGTCAGCATCTCAATGTCCCCGTCGCTGTCGCCTCCGGCAAACAGGGGATCATGATTTTTACCCGGCTGGGTTTTGATCACCAGGTTGATGGCTTCAACCTTCCCGGCTCTCACCGTCTTGACCCAGCCCGCCTTGTATTCGGGAATGATCTTTCCGTCGGGGCCGATGGCAAGTTCCATACCGATCACATGGTCGGCAGGCAGGTTGTAGCCAAAGGTCCCGATGCCCCCAAACACCTCGACCACCGGCTTGTAACTGGCCGAAACAATATATACTTCGATGCCGTGATCCCGGCAGGTTGTGATAAAGTTCTGCATCTCCGGGAAAACACGGAGTCCCGAGTTAAAGGAACAGCGAACCCTCCCTGTCAGGGTGGTTAAACCGGCAGGCGACTCCAGGCTGTGGCGGCCGATCTGGTTGGCGAGTTCATACGAAATGGCCTCTTTTGCCATGGCTCTCACCTCTTCCACGGTAAAACCGGCAAAAAGGTATAACTCCCACATGTAAACATATTCCAACCCGATGCCCTTCGTACCCATGTATCCATCGGCCAGGAAGAGCATCCGGGCGACAAAATCGTTATACCGCGGCGTCGCCTTTATCTCCTCCAGGGTCATCTTTCCATTAAATCCCTGATAATTATCCAGGATGAACTGGTAATCGTTCATCAGGTCGGTATTGATGTCGGCCAGCCTGACACCCCTGTATTCGTCCGACAACCGCGTAATTCCGTTGATGGTATCCTTCAGCACGCTTTTAAACTGTGCTACCGAACATTTAAACCGGAGATTGAAGAGCTGGTAACGCATCAGGGCCTCCTCCACATCAAAATGGGCGCAGGTCTGATCCCAGTCCAGGACAATGTAGGGAATTTCTCCTTCCTGATAATACTTTCCGCCGATGCCGTTGTCTGCGATCATTTGGTTCAATAAATGGTAGTTCCGTTCCGACCAGTTCAGCCTGTCGAGCGAATCGCCTGCCCGTGATTCGGTTTTTGAGCAGCCGGTAATAAGCTGGAAGAAAAAGAATATCGTTATGACTACGAGAGACCTTGGTAGTATTTTCATGGTTGAAATATTTTGTTGTTTCGGGATTCTGTATGAGCAGGGTCAAATTACGCTTAGTGCAAATTTAAAAAAATAAGATTCCCTTTAATCCTGAAATCCCACAAGTTGACATCTTTCCTGAAATTGTGTAACTTTCGGACAATTCCTGAACAAGAAATGCTTGCATAAATTGCAGATATGTCCAGCATGCGAAGCCTGATCCTTGCCTTTGTTTTACTTCAGCAGCTCTGCCTGGCACAAACCATTAAAATCAGGGGAACGGTCAGGAACGAACTTTCCTCCAGGTTCATTTCCGAAGCCAACGTCAGGGTTTATGGCACAACGCTGGGGACCTCCACCGATAAAAACGGCAACTTTACCCTGGTTCTGGCCAAACTGCCGGCTACGATCATCGTCAGCTGCATCGGCTACGAACGAGCCAGGTACGACATCCTGGAGCGATCAGCCGTCCCACTTGCAATATTGCTTCGCCCGGTCACATACGAATTGAAAGAGGTGGAAATATCCCCGGTGAACCATTCCGTGCTGTACCAGGATAAAACCTTTTCGGTGCTCGATTATGAACTGATGGATGACAATGTCGTGATGCTTGTCTTCCGCAATGTGGCCAAAAGGGCCGGGATGGTCCTGCTCAGCCGGGGCGGCGACACCCTGGCCGTTGAAGACCTGCCCGAGCTCCCGCCTGACATGCTTTGCAAAGATTTCCTTTCAAACGTGCACTATTATGCAAAAACAGGGAAGGCATACCAGTGCTACTATGACCCGGAGATTCACAGCCTCGGTTTTCTCCATCCGATCTCCGTCGATTCACTTGAAAAGTATGTCAGGCCATACCTGTTCCGGATTTCCGGCCGCCTCTATTTCCAGGAAAAGGTATTGGGCGGGTTTGGAACCTCCATAGCCTTTTTCAGCAGGGATCATGATAAGCAGTACATTAAAAACAGCCTGAATGATAAAAAAATATCGGAGTTCCTCGATGACCAGTCTTTCTATTACAAATGGAACGGCGCACTCGGTACCTATGTTGACCCTTCCGATGACATTGAAAGCGAAACCAGGTTTGACTTTTCCATTTCGCAAACAGAAGGAGGAGGATATGGCAAAAACGAAGCCCGGGCTCACCGGTTCGAATTCTACAACATGATCTACCCGCTGATCAAACTCAATGAAGACAGCATGGCCTTCTTCAACTTCGGGAGTGACCTCATCGAAATACTCGATCCGGATGGCAAGGTAATCTCAACTGTTTCCATAAGCTTTCACAAGGGATCCGTTGGAATCAACCCCCTGGGGAAGAATGACCGTGCTGTAAACGACGGCTGGCGATGGGGAACAAGGATCCTCAGCGACGAAGCAACGCATGTTCTGTATACGATGTTCCTGCGGAGTGGCATGATGATGATAAGGAAAATCGATCTGAAAACCGGGAAACTGGACGAAGGGACTGTCATCCCCTTTCTCTTCCCCGAAAAGATAAAAATCTACAAGGGCGAAGCTTTTTTCCTTTGTAAGGAGAGCGGCAGCACCGAAAACTGGAAACTGGTGAAATGCAGCATCCGATGAAATACACCCTGTCCCCACCAAAAAACATGAAACGCATTGCAGCATCATTCCTCTTGCTTATTTGCACTTTCTCCTCCTTTTCACAAACGATCATACAGGGCAAGGTCAGGGACTCAAAATCAAACGAAGAGCTTCCCTGGTGCAGCATCTCCGTTAAAGGGACCAAAAAAGGGGCCATCACCAACAGCGAGGGGACCTATGTGATATCTGTCAGCATACCGAAGGACACCCTGCTCTTATCTTATGTAGGGTACAGATCCATCGAGGTCCCGTCGTCGGGGTTGTCGCGCAAAAGCACGGTACTCATGGAAAGAATGGATATCCAACTGGAAGAGGTCACCGTTCATGCCGACAACGATTACCTCTACGATATCCTGGAAAAGTGCAGGAAAAAGCTGCTGAAGGATAAGCACTATCATGAAGCCAAAGTCTATTATGGCATTGAAACCCAAACAAATGAGCAGCCGATCGAATTGCTGGAATGCTACTATAACGGGTACATGAAGGGATCTTCCATCGAAAACCTGACCTTCAGGAATGGCAGGATCGGGCTGGCCGAACTGGATCAGCGATACTTTCTTACCCTGAACTCATCAAAGGCCATCAGCCAGATGAACCTGGTCCGGCAGGATCCCGATTACCCTTCCATCCCTCTGCAATTCGCGAAAAAAGATCTGAAAAAGATGTTTCAGCTTGCCATGAAACCGGGTGAAAACGGCCTCTATCATATCGGGTTTCAACCATGGAAAGAGGCCGGCAATTACTTTTCAGGAGATCTGTGGATTGACAGGAAAACCCTTGCCCTGGTGAAAATTGACCTGGCCATCGATGCTGCAGCCCGTCACCCTTTTCTCCCCATATTTAAGGTTGACCGACTGAGCAACGTGGATATAAAAATCAGCCATACCTTTAAAAATGATGGGTTCTCCGAAAACCTCGATCATATAAACTTCAGTTACCACGTCACCTATAAAAGTGTGAGGGAAAACCTTGCGGACATGGACCCGTTGGTAGTTACCCGGGAGATCACCACCCATGGCATCCTCTGTTTTTATGATTACGACGATCCCTTTATCATCCCGTGGTTTGATTATGATGCCAACTATGATGATTACAGGAAAATGTCGATCATCCCGTTTAACAAAATTTTCTGGGACAACAACAACACCCTGATTCTCACTGCAAAGCAAAAAGAGAGCCTCGGCTTCTTCGCAGATAGCGGGCTGTTGGTCAATTTCGGAGATGGAAACTTTGGAAAGGATTTTCTGACCCTCACCCATTACGATTCAACCTTATACGAGAATTGCTATACCTTCTGGGATCCCGTCAAACGGTTTTCCCTGAACAGGAGCCTTCCCCAGAACAAGATCTACACGCAGAGGCAGATCAACAGCAGCATATTGACCGACCAGTACAACCTGGACATCCTGAAGGTGCAGCTGCTGCTCGATGTTACCCGGGCCGGCGATGCCTTTTCCTTCAGGTCCTATACTGTTTTTGACGAAAAAAAAACACATTTTCATCTTCCCGATGAACCCGAAACGAAGGCATTTCTGAATATCTTTTTCGATCTCTGTGAAATTGAACGAAGAAAAATGGAAAAGACACTGAACACAGGGGATTACGCCATCAGCCAAATCGATTCAGTGTACCGGGTTACCTTAAAAGGGATGGATCAGACAACAGCCAAATACCTGGAAGAGGCGAAACTGGGTAAAAATAAAAAAGCCCTGCTGAAATGGAATGCCTTTGTATTGGAAAACCTGGACATTGATAACCTGAAACTTTTACAACAATAGGTACAGGGCTTTCATCATTCCGCTGAATAAACTTCAGCCTTTGGAATCAGTCTGAACTTAACATCCGGTATCTCCTGTTCTATCCTCGACGACATGTTCTGTTCCACCTGCCCGATCTTTTCAAGAGAGATTCCCGGATCAAAGAGTAATTCGACCTCAATGAATTTTTGTTTTCCGCTCTGCCTTGAAAACATCAGGCCAAAACCTGAATATTCTTTATAAAACTCCGTGGTCACCTTAAGAATTTTAAGCATGTCTTTTTCAGGCAGGGGCAGATCGATCAGTGAACGGAAATTGCTGATGATGAGGGGCAAGCCAACCCGGATCATATACAGGGACAGTATGACCGACAAAACCGGGTCAACGCGGACACTGAGAAAATTGAATCCGAAGACCGATAAAAGATATCCTAAAAAAAAGGCCAGGAACAGGAATGAATCCGAGGTAATGGAAACTTTGAAATTGATAAAATAAGCTTTCAGCAAAGGGGAGGGGTTTGAACTTTGGCTGATAATGCGGTTTGTCCAAATTATCAGCATCAGTGTCAGTAAAAGTGACAATGCAACCGGAACCTGGCACAGCAGGTAGGTAACACCGGGTAAAGGTGAAAACAGCCTGATGATGGAGGCAACAAGATAATAAGCCCCCAGGGGGACAATGGAAACTCCGAAGAAAAAAGAGGAAAAATTCTCCAGTTTCCCGGTCCCGTTGGGAAACATGAATTGATTTTCTTTCGTCATGATCCGTATGGAGATCAGAGCAAAAATCTTAACGGCAATGGCGATGGCTGCCCAGATAAAGTAGATCATCAGTGTGACTGAACCCGTGATCATCGAGAAAATGATGGATAAAGGTGTAATGATCAGCGAGGTGCCAAAACTCACTTCACTGATCCTCTTTAAACCCTTTAATTCGTCCGGATTATTCATGTAATGGATGGTTAGTGTTGTTGATTGAAATGCACCAGTGAAAACCAACGGTTAATATCGGTATAAATATCTTTTATCTGCAGTCCGGTAATTTCGGACAGTTGATGAATACAGGCCGTAGTGTATTTATGTGAGTTCTCGGTATGGATTGTTTCACCCTCCTTTAAAAAGATACTGGCATTAAAGCGGGGACTGGTGACTTCAATATCCATCAGGGCCCTGAGATGCATCTCGATCCGGCCATCTGCTGAATTGTAACAGGCATGATGTTCAAACTGCCTGGGATCAAAATTTGTTTGTGCATGCTGATTTACCGAATGCAGGATGTTCTTGTTGAATGCAGCTGTTATTCCCTTTGAATCATTGTAGGCCTTTTGCATCATTGCCACATCCTTGACCATATCGAATCCGATCAGTAATTGGTCGCCCGGATTCATCCCTGATTTTAAATTGCGAAGGAAGGATAATTCTTCTGCTTTTGTAAGATTTCCCAATGTACTGCCGAAAAAACAGATCAGCTTATTTCCTTCACAGGGAATTTGATCAACATGCTTCAAAAAATTGGCGAGGATGCCATGAACCCTGATGCCGGGATGTTTTTCTGATAGTTTTCCGGCTGATTTTTCAATCGAGGTTTTACTGATATCAACAGGGAAATACGTAATTTCTTCGATCCTGTTTCCGGGTATTGCATCCAGGAGAATGGATATTTTTGAACAATTCCCGCTGCCCAGTTCAATTATATTTTTAACTATCTGGCCGGCCATGATCAGCGGGGCAGCCTCTTTCAGGATAGATATCTCGGTCCGGGTCAGATAGTATTCCGGTAAGCCGGTAATCTCTTCAAAAAGCTCAGAACCTTTATCGTCATAAAAAAAACGGCAGGGTAAATTTTTCCGGGGAGCGGAAAGACCCGTTAAAATTTCAGATACCATTTCCGGAATCCCTGTTTCAACAGGGTTACCCGGGTCGCTGCTCCATTCGAACCACCCTCCGTCGTAAACCGATACCCGCGGCCACCCCATCAGCCAGGCATTGAACCAGGCTTCGCTCCCGCGCCATCCGGTGCCGCAGTAAAAAGCAAGGTGTTTGTCGGGAGTAATGCCGCTCTTTATCCAGTTTTCCGCTATTTCATGATATTCACGGCTTGTCTGGTCAGGATTCCTGTAATTCTCCATGTGATAGGCATCTGAACCAGAGTCGGCAAAAATGGCACCGGCAATCCTGCCTTTCTTCTCTATGTAGTTGTAACCGCTTACTTCTCCGGTGAACTCCCTCCAACTGCGCACACAAACCAACTCCGCATCCGGTGAGGCAATGATTTCCCTGGCTTCCGGGGTATCCACGGCCAGTTCAGGATGAACAGGTATAACGGCACCAAAATCAGGGACCGGAGTTTTGGGTTCATCATGGTAAGAGATTTCAAAACCTTCATCCTGCCATGACTGAAACCCTCCGTTAAGGACACGCACATCTTTTACCCCGGCATATGTCATGACAAAGGCACATCTCAAAGCTCCTATATCGCCTGCTGCGCTACCGGGAAACGGATCATGATTATCAGGCGACATGAACTTACCGTACAATACTACCGTGGTATCGGTGGTAATGCCATGCGTCTCCAGTGCTTTTTTAAGCTCCTGCGGGCTCCTCCTGTTCCATGTTTCAGGCGTTTCAACGGCCAGGGTGTCCATGTCGATGGCCCCGGGAATATGGCCGCCCAGGTAAGCCTCCCGGTTGCGGTAGTGGGCATGAACAACTACATATTTATCGTTGTGGTAATGCTTCTGACGGGTACCAGTAATCAGCATCCTCACCCATTCAGCCGGAACCAGTTGCCTGAACCGTTCAAGCTGCTGTAATGGAAGATCTGTATTCACCGTCCATTCACTTAAGAACCTGTTGTAGACAGATACATGACCATATCCTGATTTCCTGAACCGGGTGGCAACATCCACTGCGTCAGCCTCATGGTAACCATAAACGACAATATGGTGTTCGGGAAAGATCTGCTTGTGCCTGACCGTCTCTATCCAGTCAATGTACCTGGTCCATTTTAAGGGCAAACTCCTGGCATGGGTTATATGTCCACCGCGCGATTCGTTCTGCATTTGCCAGCCATTAAAGGCATCCGCCGGCCTCACATCAATAATCCTGGTGTCCGGCTTCCCAAAAAGGCCCAAAAGTTCACTTGTTGAGATTTCATCAAATGAAATCATGCCTGGTCAGTAATTATAGTAAAGTATCATCAAAAATACAAAATTGCAGGAAACAGGCCATAATGTGACCTCCTGGAAGAATTTAAAATCAATTTTTTGCCAGAAACGGGATCCCGATGGTATGAAGGATATCCTTCGTTGAACAATCGGTAACTTCAGGTATCGTCGGCAACTGAAAGCCACAGCAATGACTTTTTTTATACCCGCTTACCTTTGGTGTTCCGGGAAAAACACCCATGTACAAAATATGCAGACGTTCATAGAGGTATCCTGTACTGTCGAATACAATCTGCGAATAGGGCCACAGGGTTTGCAGGATTTTTTCTTCAACCGCCATCAGAAGCCGGTTATTGTATTTATCCAAATCAGTATCCTCTGTTTCAAACATCCCCTGATCACCTTTTTTCGATTCAAATGACTTCCAGTCTTCCGTACCATTACTATATTCAATCTGCCAGTTGATGTTTCCAAACATGCAGCGTTTGTTTATAGCCGGGGGCATACCTCCCTTCGTCGTTATGGATCTGAAGATAAAAAGGGTATCCAAAGGAGGAAGATAGGTATAGATCTTTTTTATCAGGTCAGGTAATTCTGCGTCCTTACAAAGTGTATGAACCAGTAATTGTAAA
>SESF01004919.1_pt1 | contig 122363 bp, 107 predicted proteins | sample 3171521 | NCBI WGS metagenome assembly SESF01 (sample SAMN10866945, study PRJNA518727) | freshwater metagenome | biome: subpolar coniferous forest; feature: holomictic lake; material: water; isolation source: holomictic Lake 227, 6 m and 8 m depth | place: Canada: near Kenora, Ontario | collected...
CTGCCTATCCGGCAGTGAACGGACCTCCGTCACCTGCTTATCCGCACCACTTTTTCTAAGCTGCCTATCCGGCAGTGAACGGCCGCGATCAAAGCATCTCTCAACTCTTGATTTTCTAAGCTGCCTATCCGGCAGTGAACAAGATCATCAAGATCAAGGAAGAGATGTTTAGTTTCTAAGCTGCCTATCCGGCAGTGAACACTTTTCGCATCAGCTCTATCTGAGCGGGTGATTTCTAAGCTGCCTATCCGGCAGTGAACATAATGATACCGAAAATAGTTCTCCGGAGCCGTTTCTAAGCTGCCTATCCGGCAGTGAACAATCGTTGTTTTTACATAAAAATTTTATTTTAAAAGAGTTAAAAGATTTTTTTAAAAAAAACCTTCTTTGAGAAGTAGATTTCAAACCATTAACTATCAATGGCTTCTTCGTGAAAAGAAAAAAAGGGTTAAAACATAGGAACTGTTGCCTGGTTGCTTAATGCATAGAGATTAAATATTCCAGGTACTTGATTTATTGTCACCTCTTGGCGTATAAACAACTGAAAAGATTGTCCTGTGCTTACGCTTTTTAGTGTTAGATAGGGAAGGTTTAAATGTTTTTGAACGGAATCAGGTATAATTGCCAAGGCCTCTTCCTCAGTTATTTTTTTTCTTTTTATGAGTCTACGCCTCATTCGCTCAGCATTGCTTTTACATTGCACCCGCTGTACCTTGATATAACTAGTTCCAGCGGGCACCTCCTGAATATTTCCTATCCACAAGTGATCCCGTAGACCAGTCAGAGGAACATTTGGCATCAAACACATTAAACCTTCCTCAGTTCCATGAAGCCTCAATCTCATCCCAAGCTGTTTTCTTTTAAGGTTGAAGTCAGGGAAACTCAGACCAATATCGGAGCGTCCTGTCTTTACCAGTGCACTATGTAGCTTGCTATACAATACATTCATAATGATGCTGGGAATAAATTCCGGATCAGGAAGAATTTGAATCTCTAAATAATGGTTCATGATTTTACTCCTTGCCACTTTCACCGAATACGCCACCTCGTATCAGTGTTGCCATAACAAAATGCTGTGACCCTTTTTCGGCTGGGATCTTATCACGAGTTACCCAGGAATCAAGTAATGAATAGAAATCTGCCTTTTCTTTTGGTTGGCGGTATGCTTTGCCCATTGAAGTCACCGAACCATAAGGTTCGACGGCAATAGGTCCAACATTCTCTGTATCGTTTTCATTGGGATACCAGTCATCGATAGTACGAAGTGCATTACCGATTTTTTGTGAGTGAATAGCAGCATTTTCAGCTACGGAATAGAGTGTCTTGCTCTTTTGGCCTTTGCCAGCACTGCTTTTGTCTAAAATCAATTCCTGGCTTGGGTAGACTTCCTGTCCTTCACCGATACGAACAAAAGCCACGACATCCAGCAGTACATATCCATCGTCTTTAAGCCCGGCTTCAATCACGTTGCTTAACGCACCCATTGAGTCATGTGATTCAGACGGCACATTAAAGTCGCGCAGTGAAAACGTCAGCGCATCGAATTTCCATGTTTGTACGCTGTCGCCAGTACGGGAGCTTACCTGCACCTCAATATTCTCGGCACCCAACCGGTTGCGCCACAAAAAACGGCCATTGGCAAGGTTGCAAGCATATCGCTTTGAGAGTTCACCAAATCCATTTTGACTCACATAGGACTGCACTATCTTACTGAGCTTTTCTCTATATGCCGAGTTATTACAGGCCGATGGACTGCCCGCTCCACCTAATACCCTCAGGGTAAAGCGAATTTTCAGCGTGTCGCAATTATTTGGGAGTGTGGCTACATCAACTCGCTGAAGATTCGGGTTTTCAATGGCTGCATCCAATTTTGCAGGATCAGCAGCATCTTTAGCTTTAAGTCGATTAGAAATAGTGCCACGCACAGCTTTTTCACGAACAATTATTGGCGACCAATTCTTAGCATCGGATCTTTTATCCCAATTGCCAGCAAAAAACAGGGCATCTGAGGGATCAAGTTTACGTTCAAAAGCCAAAACAGAGGCTGTTTTAATGTCAGGGTTTGCCATGGTTAAATTCCTTTAAATTATAGTTATTGTTGAGGATAAAGTTATGAACAAATACATCTGTAAAGACCTTTTTCAACATCTGCATCGTGTTGCCAGAAAATATTCCCGGTACCAGTTAAACGATGAGGGCTTATCCATTGGCCCAATGAATACAGACATTCTACAAAGCAAAATGGGGTCTCATTATCTCGAGCATTGAGCACCTGCCCAGCTTCGTAGCATTGAGCAATTGATCGGTAACCTACAGGTATGGGTACAATCCATCCTGGTTTTTTACGTATTTCCCATTCAACAGTTTCTGATTCAGGTTCGGCGGCAACAGGCTCATAATTCAGACTTGATAAATCAAGCAAGGCATCAAGGGATGTGGCTTCCGGGTTGGTTCTTTGCAATTCAGTGGTACGCTCATACAGCAAATCTTCTCGGCTGGTCAACAAAAAGCCGGGTAATAGACGACGAAGCTCTGTATTAAGTGCCTCGCCCGTAATATCCCAATCCATCAAGCGCGTCTTTCCCTTTTTTGTAAAAGAAGAAAGGATGCTGCCGCCGGCAAAACGAAGGCAAAGAGCCGTATCGTTTATAGTGGCGGCCATTTGCTCCACTTCCGAAGGGTTCATTTGTAAATAACTATCGCTTTGTATCTGTATCAAGAGACTCAGTGTGATATGCGCTCGTCCTTCTTCAGCAAAAGAAGGTGAGTCACCGTCTTTGTTGAGTGGGTTCCGAGTTAAACAAAAAACTTTATCCCCTCTTTCTGGAGAAAATATCTGAGGTTCAAAACGATGGCAAACAACAGCTACGCCACAAAAACTCAGGTCACTATAGCGTGATTTGAGTTTACGCTCCAGAGCATGCGCAAAGCCAAGAATTGCGGTTATTGAAGGGAATCCCCAAGTCAGTGGACTGGAAATACAGTTGACATTTTGTATGCGCAACCAGGGTAACACCAATAATGCGTCAGGGTTCTGGATCATAGGTCTATCTCCGGAGTGAGCCATGCAAGCTCTTTTTGTAAAAGTTTTTTCCATTCAAGGCGCTCAGCATCGCCAAAACGGAGATGATCAGTTTGTAAGGTTGCGTTAAGCCAGTTGGCAAACTCATGGCATATCCGGCTCTCCCAGTCTGTAGTTTCCCTTTGTTTTTGCCAGTCGTCATCAGCTCGCTCTGGATCTAACCAGAACGCCTGAGCCTGGTTAAGCCGGCACTCCGGGTTTTGTGTCCAACCGGGCAGTAACCCTTGTATCTCTGAGGAGTACTGTAATAACCTGTCTATAATTTCAGAGACTAATTCGGCTCTTCTTTGACGAATCTCTGCATTACTCTCGCGGTCTTGCACCTTGATCAAAAAGTTTTTAAGCTCGTTGATAAGGCGCTTGGCTTTCCCTGCAAATATTTTCGGGAATATGGTATCAACCCCAAGAGGTGGACGAACTGCTGAAGAATGCCATGATGGGGGAAGTGATGGTAGCAAGTAAGCCATCCCTCTGCGTTCGCTGTTTAACTGGGAAATATTTTGCGGCTTGGTTCCCCCAAAATTTTGAACAGCCAAGTTCGGGTAATCCCTATAACCGTGAGGATGATAGTTCTCCTCCCGCCTTGCTTTACGAGCGGCTTTAGTATCATCTTCATACCTGGTCTGAACCTGCTTATAAACTTCATGGACTAGAGCAGTCGGAAAGAGTGGTGCCAAAAGGTGGTATTTTCTATCTGGCAGGGGGAAGTAGATTTGCTTTGCAAGAGTGTCTGAAGATGCACTGCTCTTCATTTCTTTGATAGCACCAAACAGCTGAAACCATCTGTCTTTTTTTTCTTCTGATGCTGGTAATGAAAGCCGAAATGCATTATCATTACGCAACATCCGAGATAACAGAGTCTCTTCTTGATGCTTTAATTGCAGGAACTTGTAAATATCCAATGCGGCAGCATTACCGACAACATCATGGAGAGGCAGTTTGATACTTGCTGTTGAGACACAGAATGCATCATGATTATCATCTTTTGATGCATACAGAGAACTACCTCTCGCGTCAGGATTTTGATATTTTATTGCATGAGTGACCAATGTTAATTCTTTAACACGCAGGGATTTATTATCCAGCCATGCTTCCAGTTGATACTCCTTCCTCAGGGCCGTATCTTTTTCATCATCCAACTCGTTTAGTTTCTTCAGCTTATCTTCTAAGCGATCATAAAGGAATTTCTCCATGATCTCCTTTAATGCCGTCGCCTCGGCCATAACCTCAGTGTTTGGTTGCATTCTACAGCTTATTTAGTGTTCTTGGTTAAGTTCCATATTACTGTGTCATGTTGCTCATTCGTTATATCGTCGGATACCTAAAACATGATGATAACGCCATCCCTGTTCAGCGCCTCTTTTTGGGAGCTCCACCCATCCAAAGCGCCGGGCACACTCTCTTCGATCCATTGAGAATCGAACGGCTAAAGAGTCTACCATCGACAGATAATCATTTTCGATAAACGGATGGATGCGTTCACCGACGCTCAGATTTATTCGTTGAAACAGGCCGTCAGTCGCCTTTGGTTCATCACATTCCAGATCATAAAAACAAGCGGAGTCTTCGTACTCATCAAGCAAAAGCCCAAAGCGCTGTCTCCCTAAAGGATCATATCGAAATGGTGTTTCCCTTTGCCATTCGCCAGCCAATATCGCCTGAGTTTCCCACCATATTTGGATAGGTTCAGTCATGGCCCCTTGACCAAGCATCAGTGCCTGTAATCTGGCATGTTCCAGGTCAGCCAGATTATCTTTTGGCGAAAGAGTCACTCCCGACACAATTCTTGGCGAGGCATTGATCTCTTTATATTGCTCTGGTTTTAATAGCTGTTCAAGTTCGTGAGTGTTGAGAGGATAAAGTTTTGTCTCAAACCCAGGGTGGCAAAAAGTCGGGTTGCTATGTGTCTGTTCCAGACTTTTAATATTGGTACCCAAAAGAAAAATATTAGGTGTATCACAGGGTTCAGTTCGGTGGCGTTTAACGCGGCCTGCCAGCTGAATGATTGAGCGCATTGATGATGGTTCCACAATAGCCCAATCGTAGTCATGGTCTCGCCCCACTTCAGCCACGGGTGTCGCCAACACCACAATCAGAAGATTTTCTTCCTCGGTCTTATCAATCATGTTGCGGAGGAATGGATCAAGAAAAACCTTTTCCGGATCTTTACGATCAAGGAGCCGATCAAGCTTTGATTCAATTTCCGAACGAACCAGCAAGGGGTGATGGGAGTGATAACAACAGAGCCTGATCTGATGATTTTGCCCTGCACCAAGAGAAAAAAGGGTTTGGGCAATATCAATGAGTGGATCAATATTGGCCAGTCGTATCAGTCCAAAACTTACCTGTTTCCTTGTCTGAGGGTCGATACTGTGATGGCTTTTATGCAGCTGGTGAAGCAATGTATGAAGCTCCTTGGCGACGTCGCTTCGAATGTCTTTCTTTTGCTGGCTCTTGCTTGTTATTGGTACAATCACTGCGCGCCGTCGGACTGCTGCTCCCTCCAGCTTTTTCAATCGTGCGGCCACGACTTCATCATGTGCTTGACGATAACTCGATGATTCGTGATGGTAACTTGCTGTGGCGCTGTTGTTATGTTCATCGAACCAGGCACAACAGATATTTACAGGCTGCCCGGGAATTCCTCTTGCTTTTTGGAATTGTGCTCGCCCTGCACTATACGCCTGAAATAACCCTTCAACCAGTGATGGGGGAAGGGTTGCCGATGAAAGCAGAATTTTGCAACCCAACAATCCAGCCCAATGAACCAGTCGGGTTAAGGCGGGTAGATCTGCTATATCGAAATCATCAGGTTCGTCCAGCACCAGATCTGAAGTCAGCAGCCGAAGCATCGGCGCAATTTGCCTGCCCCCTTTTGTCGCTTCTGTAGCTCCAATAAGATGATCGATGGTACAGGTAAGAATTGGTGCGGCAATCAAAGATTGTGCATGAGGTGTATTTTGAATCCACTGACCTAATGGCCCGATATCCAAAGTGCCATCAAAATGGACATAACTATAGTCAGTCGGTAAAAGCGATTCCGATGATTCTGAACCACATGCTTGAATGTGGAGTTCTTCTTTTGTGTCAGATTCCAGGTTGAACAATGCTTTAACAGCTGTTGAACCTATCATGACAGCCAAATCATCCGATTCCAAGCCAAGTCTTGTTCGATACGCTTCACCTGTTTGCAGGGTTAACGTACGCAACCCCAACGCTATGGTAAAACGCGCACCTTTCACCGGGTCTGCCAAGCCATACATAATTCTGGCATTGGCAAAGGTTTTGCCACAACCGGTAGACGCCATATTGACACCAAAAAAGCCATTTGCAGCGGCCTGTCCGCGTATGGAACATGCAAGATCATAGGCATTATCCTGCCAGCGATACCGCGCATCTACGGAACGTTGTTTAAATCCTTTGTGTCGGGCAATCCGTGGTAAAGAACGTTCGAGCGTTGGTAATGTTTGTAGAATCCTTCTGGCATTACTTTCCACTCCAAGCAAATGCTCGTCAAGCCGTTGTTTCTGTTTGCCGGTAAGGTGGTCAGTATTGGCGAACAAAGGAAATCCGGTATCACCGAGTTCAGGATGTACCGGTAAACTGGAATAGTAATGATCGGCAAGCATCAGACCCAAACGGGCAAGATGCAAAGTATAGATGCTTTCCAGCCAGGGAGTTGAAAGCAGGTTCGGTCGTTTCAACGCAACATCAGCAAGGTATCGTGCACGTACTTGCCAATGAGTGCTGTTTATGGGTAGTTGTTTGAATTCCCAACAAGGCATCTTCTCTTGTTTCGATGCCTCGGTACGAGATGAGTTCCATTCGGGACCTAATTGCATCAGTAACGAATTGAGCCGTTTAGAGTTAAACCGAGGTTTCTGAGATTGTCCGTCAGTTTTAATCCACTGCTGCTTTGGAAGTTGATGATGGGTTACCATCAACCATGCAATAGTTTGGGCAAATGGTGGTAATGTTTTAAAAGGGCTTTCAGCTGATTGATCTTCTCTTCCATCTGTAATTAAAATGTCAAAATAGGAACGGATGTCGAGAGCGGATTCTCCCTTACCGATATTGGATAAACATGTTAGCCAGGCAGTGTCTTTTGCCGTATTATCCTCAGCTATACCAAGAGTCGCTTTGGTGACAAATGCCTCAAAAAGACGCAATGAAACCCACTCATGCCGGTAAGCATCAGCAACAGCTTTTTTGTTGTCGGTAAGTTTTTTCTGGAAACCAAGACTTGCCTTGCCAAAATCGTGAAACAGCGCACCGATAGAAGCCAAAATCCGTATATCCTGTAGGGTATGCCAATCATTTTCATCTTTTCTTCGTAAGACATCAGTTGTTGTACTGTTTGTAGGAACCATCCCGCGCTCATTGAATTGACTGGCATTTCCGACAATCCAAAGAAGGTCCGTACGATCCTTGCCTCGAATCCAGTGGCAAGCTATTGCGCTGTTTCGTCTTGCTGTGCGTTTCAGGAGCTTTTTGATGGTATAAAGACCCTGCTGAGTGATGTGCGTCTGCCATGTCCGGCTTCCAAACCGTTCAGCGAATTGATCAAGGATCCGCCTTGTTTCTGGAAGGGCATTTTTAGAGCATTCCGATACGAATAAAACATTCAATGTGCTTCTCCGGTAGTCAAGGCAATCTCTTTCAAGGAATCAATAATAAAGTCAAGGGCTTCATGTTTGGTAAAACTCCTTATGCAGGCTTGACGGAAGTCGCTTTCATCATCGCCGCGTACAGCAGCAACAAAAGCTAAAGGCAGTACCAAAGCGTCTTTTATAAGATCAGCAGCATCAAAAACAAGACCTCCACGGCGTGTTTTGCCATGTAATACCGCCAACCCGTGGGGCAGACCTAACACCCATGTTGCAGAAGCGCCCAAGCCGTATGCTAGATAATTCCCATGATCAAGAAACTTGTTTGCAGGATCAGTGCCTTGCCCTTTTTTTGATCGTGAAAAGTCACCATAGTGCACAGCCTTTGCCGCAAATTTGAACAGGAGTTTGCTGAGCCGGGCCTCCATCGTAAGCAACTGCATAGTGTCTTGCGCTAACGGTAGATCATCACAAAACTTATCCAACACATGCTGCAACTCCACAAGATCAATCAGAAAACCTTCATCACACAAAACCTTCTTTGCCCAATGATGACGAATGAAATTCAGCCGTTTCAGCTGTAAGGTTTTTGCTGCATCAAGTCGTTGCTTATCATCGAACCAAAACTGAACCCAGGCTTGCAGGTATTCCGTAGGGCGATATTCACATTGGGGAGAAAACCAGGACACTTCAAAATCAAATTCATTGGCGCTGAATAATGGGGTTCCGCCGCCCCCACAAAATCCAACCAAAACGCCAGCTTTTGCCAATCCACGCATAGCAGACTGAGTAATCGAAGTGCCTGTTCCTAGGAGTATTGTTGTCGTATTGGCAATCGGTATATTCCAATAAAGTGAATCTTTCCCAGCATCAGTCAGGTACTCCACCCTACCACCATTGGTTAACACTCGACAATGCTCCAAATAATAAATATTGGCACGCTTCGAATGGAGTATCGTTTTTAAGTCAGAGGATGATATGTCCTGCATTTTCTGTTTTGTTGCTTGGGGGAGGATAAGAATAATAAACCACGATCTGGATATCCCGTTATTACTTCATTTAATTACAAATTATTACACTCACAATAAAGTGAAATTGAATAAATTCTTACACAAAAAAGATAACTCAACATGTAGGTCAAAAGCTGTCCTAGGTTATCCTAAGTTTCAATTTTTTTACCTTACAGATAATCAGTCCGGCAGTAAGAAGAGTCAACCTTCAACGTTATGGATGCATACCAATTGGGGAAACTCTTTCCCCATGAAGAATACTGTACTGGCCGGGAAATGAATGTGGCGATACCGACAGAAGGTTTTTTCCATATCCTGATGTCTCTCAAAAAGATTTCACGCAAAGAAAGAACACTTTTTACAAGAGGGTCAATCACCGCGTCACTCTTTGAGCAGCGTGACATTCCTTTTCTGGGTTTAGATTTTGGAGAGAATTTCAGTATTGATATCTCTTTTGATATCTCAAAATTTGATAATGAAACCCGCAGAGTCTGGTTGGCATCAGAGACAAATGCAATTGCACTGTTTCTTGTGGAAGCAACAACAGGTATCATTGAAGGCATGCGCCTTATTGGCGTAGGGTTTGCTCCCGAGTTGCGTGCAATCTGTGCCAGGCAAAAAGGCCAGAAGGGCATCGCAGAGCGTGTTCTCCTCATTCATTCAGCGTTTACAGCAAAGGATATGGTCCGACATGCTATCGCAAAAACAGTCTTCAAACAGCATTCTTAGCTTTCCATCGCCAGCTGAGGAGTTCTTCGGGATGAAGCTCGACCTGAATGAAGAGCTTATCAAGCACCCTGAAGCCACGTTCTACGCTAGGGTAAGAGGCCATTCAATGAAAAATGGAGGCATTCAAGATGGCGACCTGCTGTTTATTGATAAGGCACAGGAGCCAAAAGATGGCTGCGTTGCTGTGTGCGCAATTGACGGTGAGTTCACGTTGAAGCGCCTTGCAGTCGAGAAAGAAGGCCTTTAGCTCATGCCCGCCAATGCTAAATTCAAGCCGATCAAGATTACCGAAGAAAACGACTTTTTGGTGTGGGGTGTTGTTGCCTATGTGGTGCACAAGGTGCGGTAATTCACATATTAGATTCTACAAGCATTGCAGTTAAAACTCCTTCCATGTGCGGTCGATTCGTCTTCTTTGAGCTCAAGGATTTCATCAGGCAGCTCCACCAGTACGAACTCCCTTTTGTCGAGGAGCAGGAGATAGACTTTTCAGCAAACTACAACATTGCCCCCGATACCGATATTGTAGCTCTCCTGGGAGACCAGAGCAAGTATACCCTCACGCTTGCTCACTGGGGCGTTATCCCGCACTGGGCAAAGGCAATGCCGAAAGTCAGGCCTATCAATGCACGCGCCGAAACCCTTGCCATAAAGCCATACTTTCGCCACATGCTGCATCGGACGCACTGCATAATCCCTGCCAGCGGTTTCTATGAATGGAAGCAAACGGCACAGAGCAAAAAGCAGCCTTACTACCTTCACCGGGTTGACGGCAAACCCATGGCATTCGCAGGATTGTGGGACATCTGGAAAGAGGATGCCAGTGCAGCACCTGTTGTGTCGTGCACCATTATTACCACCGATGCTAACAGCGAAATGAAGTTCGTTCATGATCGTATGCCGGTTATCCTTGAGCCGGAACAGTGGAAAGAGTGGCTCGATGCCAGCAAGCCAGAAGCAGGGAAGCTGCTGCAGCCAGCCACAGACGGTGCACTTGCTCTCTCCCCGGTCTCAACAAAAGTCAACAACCAAAAGAACAGCCAGCACGACTGCATTGTCCCTTATAACGAAAGCAATGAGATCGGAGAGCTGTTTATAGTTGCTTTTTTAGTAAAATATTCAAGCTTTATGCCGTCTCCCTTAAGCTCCTCATAATAAAGCTGCTGTTATTTGACCTTGGCAAGGTTTTCCAGTGTTTTTTTGCCTGCGTTTTTGAGTGTTTCATCCTTGTCGATATTGGCGGAGGATATCAGGATGTAGTAGCCATCTTTGAACATGTGAAGGCCACCTATAGCTGTGAATGCTTCATTACCGAACTCTTTGACATCTGTTTTTGAGTCGCCAATCAATTTTTTGGTTTCGCGGTAAATTGTTTCTGAACCGACTCCGGTTGGAGGCATAAAGGAGTCCTGTGTAAGTGATATCTGAAGATACTTTTTTGAAGATGTATTCACTGGTTTGTAAAAGCAGATTTTTTGGCCGACAGCTTTTGTTTCTCTTTTTTCTCCCTTTTCAACCGCTTCTCCAAGGATCTCTGCAGCCTCATTTTGATTGATGAGAAGCTCAGGCTCGATGATTTTTCCCTTCGTTGCGCTTGCTTGGGCAGGAGTTGCGTTTTCTTTCGGTTTGTCATTACCGTTGCAGGCTCCGAGGGCAAGCGTAACGCTTAGTAATAGAATGAATCCTTTTCCGTTTTTCATAGTCTGAATCTGGTTAGTTTGTTTCGAGATCGTGTGTCGAAAAACAAAAAGCGCAGCCGAGGCTGCGCTTTTTGTTTTGAATTGCTTCTTCAGGATGTAAGCGGGGCTTAATCGTCTTCGTTTGAGCGAAGGTTTTCAAGAACGCCGAAATCCTCAAGCGTGGTGACGTCTCCCTTGATCTCGTTGCTTGTGGCAAGTTCGCGGAGGAGGCGGCGCATGATTTTTCCGCTGCGTGTTTTCGGCAAGCCTTTTGCCCATCTGATTTCATCAGGTTTGGCAATTGGTCCGATCTCTTTTGCAACGTGGTTGCGAAGCTCTTCACGCATTTTCATGTCACCGACATATTCATCCTTCAGCGTTACGAAGGCTACAAGGGCATTACCCTTAAGCTCATCGGGACGGCTGACAACAGCTGCTTCTGCAACGGCCTCAAAGGATACAAGGGCGCTTTCGACTTCACTGGTGCCAAGGCGGTGACCTGATACGTTGACCACATCATCCACACGTCCCATAATCCAGATATAGCCGTCATCATCCTTGCGGGCTCCGTCGCCGGTGAAGTACATGCCTGGGAATTCTGACCAGTAGGTTGATTCATAGCGCTTGTTGTCGCCATAGATGGTACGGAGCATTGACGGCCATGGTTTTTTAATGACCAGGTATCCGCCTTCGTTGGCTTTGCACGGGGTTCCATCTTTGTGAACCACGTCGACGGCAATGCCTGGCAGTGGTCGTGTTGCCGTGCCTGGTTTTGTAGGGGTCGCACCAGGAAGTGGAGAGACCATGATGCCGCCGGTTTCCGTCTGCCACCAGGTATCAACGATAGGACATCTTTCCTGTCCTACAACCTTGTGATACCACATCCATGCTTCAGGGTTGATTGGTTCTCCAACCGTTCCAAGCAGGCGGAGCGAGCTGAGGTTGTGTTTTGTGACCCATTCGTTTCCTGCGCGTATAAATGCGCGGATAGCAGTCGGGGCTGTATAGAGGATTGTAACCTTGTGGCGGTTGATGATATCCCAGAACCTGTCCCACTGAGGGTAGTTCGGAGCACCTTCGTACATGAGAAGTGTTGCGCCGTTAAGCAGAGGCCCGTATACCATGTAGCTGTGTCCGGTAATCCAGCCTACATCGGCTGTACACCAGTAGATGTCTTCATCCTTGATATCAAAAACATATTTGAACGAGCTTGCTGCATGCACCATATATCCGGCAGTGGTGTGCAGGATACCTTTTGGTTTTCCGGTTGAACCGCTTGTATAGAGAACGAAAAGGGGATGTTCTGATTCCACCTCGACCGGATCGCATTCATCAACGGCCAGACCCATAAGATCATGCCACCAATGGTCCATGCCGTTATGCATGTTGACCTCTTCATTGGTCACTTTCAGGACGATGACGCTTCTGATTGACGGGGTATTGACAATTGCTTCATCAACGATAGTTTTCAGGTTGATGGAGCCTCCACGGCGTCTTGTTCCGTCTGCACAGATAACCATCTTTGCACGTGAATCATTGACACGTTCGGTGATTGCATGAGCTGAGAATCCGGCAAAAATAACATTGTGTACAGCGCCTACACGAGCACAGGCAAGAACGGCGATGACAAGCTCAGGAACCATGCCCATATAGAGAGCAACGCGGTCTCCCGGCTTGATGCCTGCGATTTTCAGGACATTTGCAAATTTGCTGACCTGACGGTGAAGTTCACCATAGGTCAGAACCCGCTCATTGCCTTCTTCACCTTCCCAGATAATAGCAGCCTTGTTTTTTCTCCAGCTGTTCACATGGACATCAAGGGCGTTGTAACAGATATTTGTTTTTCCGCCATTAAACCACTTGGCATAGGGGGTATTCCACTCCAGCACGGAATCATACTTTTTAAACCAGTGGAACTGGTCTGCAATCCCGCCCCAATAGGCTTCAGGATCAGCATCTGCTGAAGCATAAAGCTTCTCATATTGCTCCATTGAGGAGACATAGGCGTTTTTCGAAAATTCTGCCGGGGGTGGAAATTTCCGTTTTTCAGACAGAACCGAGCTGATCGAATCGTTGTCAGAAGATGTTGCGACTGGCTGAGTGCTGGATGTTGTTTCGTCTGTAGCCATTGATAACAGATTTTATGTGTTTAATAAATAGAGACTACCCCCGTCACAGGTATTTGAGAACAAAAAATCAGCGGTCGAAGCGGAAAAAACGAGAAGCAAGACCAATATTTTACAAAAGAAATAGGCAAAAAAAAAATCTTAGCAACTATTTAAGTATGCATCAATTTTCCAGCGATTATTTTACCGCAAAACTTACCAGTTTGTCCGGGATAACTATTTCGCGGACAATAGTTTGTCCTTCAAGAAATTTCAGCACTGATTCAACTTTTTTTGCCTCTGCAAGCAACAATTCTTTCGGACTTTTTGCCGGAGCAAGGAAGGTGCCTCTCAGTTTTCCATTGATCTGTACGGCAATGGTTAAAACCGTGTCTTCGACTAATTGAGGATCATAAGAGGGAAAATGTTCAGAGCTGATCGATACGCTGTGTCCGATGGCTTCCCAGAGCTCTTCCGAAATGTGGGGTGCATAGGGAGCAAGCAGCAGCAGCAGTGTTTCAACGGCCTCTCTGTTCTTGCATCCGGCCTTTTGCAGCTCGTTGACAAAAACCATCATTTCGGCGATAGCGGTATTGAATTTGAGATTTTCAGTATCTTCGCTGACCTTTTTGATCGTTTTATGCATGCGTCTCAGCAGTTCATCAGGCATGGCCTCCATAGTAAGTGATGCTGCCGGCCCTTCATGCTCAGGATAAATCAGGCGCCACACTTTCGACAGAAAACGGCTTACCCCTTCAATTCCATTGGTGTTCCATGGCTTTACCTGTTCCAGAGGGCCGAGAAACATTTCATACAGACGAACAGCATCGGCGCCGTAACGTTCCAGAACGTGGTCGGCAGGGATTACATTGCCGCGCGATTTCGACATTTTTTCATTGTCTTCACCGAGAATCATTCCCTGGTTGAAGAGTCTCTTGAACGGCTCTTTTGAACTGACGACGCCGATATCAAAAAGAACCTTGTGCCAGAACCTTGCATAGAGCAGGTGAAGAACGGCGTGTTCTGCCCCTCCGATATAGAGGTCAACATTCATCCAGTACCGTTCCTTTTCAGGATCAATAAGCTGCATGGTATTGTCAGGATCGATAAAACGGAGATAGTACCAGCAGCTTCCGGCCCATTGGGGCATGGTGTTTGTCTCTCTCCTGAAAGAGCCGTGTTCATCGGAACCGTAGAGCCAGTCCGGAATATTTGCAAGCGGTGATTCTCCGGTGGATGAAGGCTGATATGCCTCAACCTCGGGCAGAACAAGTGGAAGGTTTGTTTCCGTTCGAAGTGTTCCGTCCTCGTAATGCTTGATCGGGATAGGCTCTCCCCAGTAACGCTGGCGGCTGAATATCCAGTCGCGGAGTTTATAGTTAACCTTTCTTTCGCCAACTTTTTTCCTTTCAAGCCATGATGCCATGCGCTCAAAAGATTCGCTGAAGCTGAGCCCGTCGAGGGTTATTTCGCTGTTGGATGAATTGACACAGGTGCTGTCCTTGTCTTCAAAAACTTTTTCCTGAACATCATGGGGGCTTTTGATGACCTCAATGATCGGAAGGTTGTATTGTTTGGCAAATTCCCAGTCTCTCGAGTCATGTGCGGGAACCGACATGATGGCTCCGGTACCGTAACTGGTCAGCACAAAGTCTGAAATCCATACGGGAAGAGGTTCATTTGTCGCAGGATTAATGGCATAGGAGCCGGTAAAAACGCCTGTTTTTTCTTTCTGAAGTCCGGTGCGTTCAAGTTCGGTTTTCAGTTTTGCCTGACCGATATAATGTTTTACCTCAACAAGCTGTTGTGCGGTTGCTAGCTTTTCAGCAAGCGGATGTTCAGGTGAAATAACCAGGTAGGTTGCACCGAAAAGGGTATCGGGCCGGGTTGTATAGACTCTCAGTTTCTCTTTGTGGCAGGGGAGCTCAAAATCAATGTTTACGCCTTCAGAACGTCCAATCCAGTTGCGCTGCATCTGTTTGACATTTTCGGGCCATTCAAGCTCTTCGAGATCAGCAATCAGTCGATCTGCATAAGCGGTTATTTTCAGTACCCACTGGCGCAGAGGACGGCGGATAACGGTATAGCCTTCTGCAATTTTTTCTTCTACCTCTTCATTCGCCAGTACAGTCTTCAGCTCTTCACACCAGTTGACGTCCACCTCCGACATATAGGCCAGCCCCATATCATAGAGCTTGAGAAAAATCCACTGTGTCCACTTGAAATATCCCGGATCGGTGGTATTGATCTCCCTCTCCCAGTCGTAAGAAAAACCCATAGCCTGCAGGGTTTCCTTAAAGCTTCTGATATTATTTTCAGTAGTGGTTTTCGGGTGGGTTCCTGTTTTAATGGCAAACTGTTCAGCAGGAAGACCGAAGGCATCCCATCCCATCGGGTGCAGTACATTATAGCCACAGCTTCTTTTGTATCGTGCGGTGATATCTGAAGCAGTATATCCTTCAAGATGTCCGACATGGAGACCTGTACCGCTTGGGTAGGGAAACATGTCGAGCACATAGTATTTCGGTTTATCAGCCTCTTTGCCTGTTGCAAAGGTATTATGCTTCTGCCAGCTGGCCTGCCATTTCTTCTCTATTGTTGAAAATTCGTACTTCATGGTGTTTTGATGAATTGCGCTGTCTCCCCCGAAACAACTACCAGCGGGGTAACACAACGAGCCTTACTGTACGAGAACCTGGTAGTAAAAAAAAAGGCAGTGCAGGGTTAACTGCACTGCCTTTTCCGATTGTCGAGGTTAATTGTTTTCTGTGACGGGTTCTGTTGCCGTCTCATGTTCCTGTGCCTCGGCAACAGCTTTTATTGAAAGAGCAAAACGCATTTTTCCGGTACGGGGATCTTTGCGGACTTCAACAAGTTTAACCCTCACCTTGTCACCGACTTTCAGGTGATCGCTGGCTTTATTGACTCTTTCCTTTGAAATTTCAGAGATGTGCACCAAGCCGTCGGTTTTTGGAAGAAACTCTACAAAAGCACCAAGTTCATCACGAACGTCTTTAACCTTTCCGTTGTAGATCATGCCGACTTCAGGTTTTGCTGTAAGGCCTTTTATAATGGCAAGAGCAGCGTTGGTTCCTTCAGTGGTTGAGCAGGCAATGGTGACGGTTCCATCGTCTTCAATGTTGATTTCAGCTCCGGTTTCCTCTGTGATACTGCGGATAGTCTCTCCACCCTTGCCGATAATCATGCCGATGCAGTCAACCGGTACCTTGATGGATGTGAGTTTCGGTGCAAAGTTTGCCAGATCCTGGCGGGATTCGGGGATCGCTTCTTCCATTTTGTCGAGAATGTGAAGTCGTCCTCTGCGGGCCTGCTCAAGAGCTGTTTCGAGAATGTGATAGTCAAGTCCGTCGATCTTGATGTCCATCTGGCAGGCTGTAATGCCATCCCTGGTGCCGGATACTTTAAAATCCATATCACCAAGATGATCCTCATTGCCGAGAATATCAGAAAGCACAGCGTATGCTGCTCCTTCCTTGATCAGTCCCATGGCAATTCCTGATACCGGCTTTCTGATTGGAACACCTCCATCCATCAAGGCAAGCGTTCCGCCGCAAACTGAGGCCATTGAGGAAGAACCGTTCGATTCAAGAATGTCCGAAACAATACGGATGGTGTAGGGGAACTCAGCGTCGGTAGGAGCTACCATTTTAATGGAGCGCTCGGCAAGATTGCCGTGCCCGATTTCTCTGCGTCCGATGCTGCCGAGTCTTCCAACTTCACCAACGGAAAATGGAGGGAAGTTGTAGTGAAGGAAGAATTTTTTATCGGCATTGTTTGTCAGGTTATCTACTGACTGTGCATCTTTACTGGTTCCGAGGGTAACGGTTACAAGAGCCTGGGTTTCACCTCTGGTGAAGAGTGCCGAGCCGTGTGCTCTCGGGATGACTCCAAGTTCAATGCTGATTGGTCTTACCTGGTCAAGGGCTCTGCCGTCAAGTCGTTTTGAGTCATCAAGAATCATGTGGCGCATCACCTTCTTTTCGACCGAATGAATCTGTTCTTCAATGATATGCGGGTTCACAAAGAGAGCTTTTGAGGAATCGGCAGCAATATCCTCAGCGCTGATAGCGGCTTTGAAATGCTCAACGATTGACGCTATGGATTCTTTGTAGATGAGGGCTGTCTGGTCGGCGCGTTCTTCTTTCTGGAGCGGAGTATAAGCAAGCTCTTTGAGACGGGATTCACAACATCCACGAATGAATTCGGTCAACTCTGCTGGGATTACTGTCGGCGCAAATGGTCGGCCTGGTTTTCCAACCTCTTTCGCAATCTCGTTCTGGAGTGCTGAGAGTTTGCGGATAGCATCGTGACCGAACTTGATGGCTTCAAGCATCTCGGCTTCTGAAATTTCTTTCATTTCACCTTCCAGCATACAGATGGTATCAATTGTGCCACCGATACAGATATCAATATCGCTCTCCAGGAGCTCGTTGACATCAGGATTAATGACAAACAGACCGTTGATTCTGCCAACCCGGACTTCTGACATCGGATTATGGAAGGGAATGTCGGAGACCATGATTGCTGTTGATGCAGCCAGGCCGCCGAGCACGTCGGCATCATTGATCTGGTCTGAAGATATAACCGTTACAATAATCTGTGTTTCATAAAGGTAGCCGTCAGGAAAGAGCGGTCTGAGTGCACGATCGATCAGTCTTGCTGAAAGGATTTCTTTTTCTGAAGGGCGGCTTTCACGCTTGAAAAATCCACCGGGGAATTTGCCTGCAGCCGAATATTTTTCGCGGTATTCAACCTGAAGCGGAAAGTAGTCCTGATTCGGTGGAGGTGTTTTTTTGCTTGACACAACGGTTGCAAGTACCATAGTGTCGCCAAGACGGACTACTACAGCGCCATCAGCCTGTTTTGCCATTTTGCCGGTTTCGATAGAAATTATCTTCCCCTGGCCGAGATCAATTTTCTTGTTAATAATCATGGATATCTTTAATAGTGTGAGAAAAATGCTGTCCGGTATTGTTTATGCATACGTTTCCATTTCCCGGCCATACTCAGTGTCTACTTCAGTGTTTTGCCCTATGCCAAAAACAATGAACGCGTTTTCAAATATAATACAAAAAAGTCTCTTCCGGTAACCTTGATCACTCCCGCGGTATTCTCATGCCCTGATCTTTGCGTTGTCAATCAGCCGGACTGTTCCTGAGTACATGGCAAGAAGCAGGCGGTACTCTTTTCCTGTTTCTGCAGTCTCAACCTGTTCAAACGTTGCTTCGTCAACAAAACCGGCGTAATCGGAGCGGCATCCCGGTGTTGCGTTGATCATCAGTGTAATCTCTTCTGCAATTGCCGCAAGGTTATAGTCATGTTCAGCAACCCTTTTTTCGGCATGGCCGATTGCCTTGTAAAGAATGGCCGCAGCATCACGCTCCTCGATTGAGAGGTAGATATTTCTTGAACTTACCGCCAAGCCGCTTTGTTCTCTGACAATGGGTGCCTCAATAATTTTTATATCCATATTCAGATCCTGGACTACCCTGCGGATAACGGCGAGCTGCTGGGCATCCTTTTCGCCGAAGACGGCTATATGAGGTTTTGTAATATTTAACAGTTTGGTAACAATGGTTGCAACACCTTTAAAATGGTCAGGCCTCTTCTCTCCTTCGAACCCTTTTGTTACTTCGCTGCATTCAACTGTAGTCTGATAGTGTTCAGGGTAGATGCTTTCAGTTTCAGGTGCAAAAAGGAAATCGACTCCGGCCGCTTTTGCCATGGCAACATCTTTCTCGAAAGGCCGGGGATATTGATGGAGGTCTTCGTTCAGTCCGAACTGGGTCGGGTTTACAAATATTGTGAGAATAATTGTGCCTGCGGTCTGCTGCGCAAGTTTTATCAGGCTCAGGTGCCCTTCGTGCAGTGCGCCCATAGTCATGACGACGCCAATACACTGCCGGTTAAGTCGTAGTTTTTCGGCAATGGCCTGCATCTGTCCGGGTTCAGTGATGATCTGCATAGTCACGCTTCTGATTTGATGGTTTTTTTTCCGGCAGTGTGGACAACGACAACAAACTCTCCTCTTGTTTTTCCATCTGCAAGTCGTTGACGGATCTCTTCAATGGTTCCGGTAATATACTCTTCATGAATTTTGGTCATCTCCCGACCGATGAAAATCTGTGCTTCAGGCAGGACCCTCTCGAGTTCGTCGAGAAGCTTCATAATCCTGAATGGCGACTCATACACGATAAAAGTGGCCTGCAGTGCGGCGAGAAATTCGAGTCTGGTTTTACGCCCTTTTTTATGGGGAAGAAACCCCGCGAAAAAAAAATTGTTGACCGGAAGCGGGCAGGCTGACAGTGCGGCTGTAAGAGCGCATGCTCCTGGAATCGGAATAACCTGCAGGTTTCGTTCATGCAGGGTGTGCAGAAGCGCATATCCTGGATCGCTGATAATCGGGGTTCCTGCATCAGTAATGAGGGAGACGTCAGTGCCATCTTCAAGCAAAGCGACAATTTGCCCTATTGCTCTTGGTTCATTGTAGTTGTGGTAACTGATGAGTTTTTTGCCGGTAATATCAAGATGTTTAAGCAGAATTGATGCGCGGCGCGTATCTTCACAGGCGATTGCTCCCGACTCGGCAAGAGTTTTTATTGCTCGCAGTGTAATGTCTTCGAGATTACCGAGCGGCGTGGCAACAACGTAAAGTGTTCCGCTATGTGAAGGTGGAGTTTGCAACAGATAAAAGACGGACTTGAACGAAGGGTTTGTTATGGTAAATTCATAATGGTATTTAGTATAATAATAAAAATACGATAAACAGCGTCCAGTCAAAGATGAAGGATCAAAGGCGATTACTGTCGGTCAGGGACTTACGGGTACATTTTTCTGAGAGAAAGAACGGTGGTTTTGGAAAACCAGTGCCGATAAACGTCGTCAACGGGGTTTCGTTTGACGTTTTTCAGGGAGAGACACTTGGCCTGGTAGGAGAGTCAGGCTGCGGCAAAACTACTCTTGGCCGGGCATTGATACGCCTTGGCCATTCAGTTGTGACCGGACATATTGAGTTTGAAGGTCATGATATTACCTGTCTTGGCAATCGTGAATTCCGCTCTCTTCGCAAACAGATACAGATGATATTTCAGGATCCATTCGGATCGTTGAACCCCCGGTTGACTGTAGGGCAGATGCTTGAGGAGGTATTGCTTGTTCATGGTATTGCCCGCGGGAGTGCTGCACGCAAGAGGATTGAAGAACTGCTTGATCTCGTTGGTTTGAATAGGGAGTATTTCAACCGTTACCCCCATGAGTTTTCAGGAGGGCAGCGTCAGCGGATCGGTATTGCAAGGGCACTGGCCGTTAACCCGAAATTCATTATATGCGATGAGCCTGTTTCCGCCCTTGACGTTTCGATACAGTCGCAAATCATTAATCTGCTCAAGGATCTTCAAAGGGATCTTGGATTGACCTATCTTTTCATAGCTCATGATCTTTCAGTAGTTGAATATATTTCTGACAGGGTTGCCGTCATGTATCTTGGCAAAATTGTTGAGATTGCTGATTCCGCTGAGCTCTATGCCAACCCTAAGCATCCTTATACGAAAGCCCTGCTGTCAGCAATTCCCAATCCTGAACCTGGAGCAAAGAGCGGACGGATTCTCTTGAAAGGGGATTTGCCGGGGCCTATGAATATCCCTGCAGGATGCGGGTTTCATCCTCGATGCCCGGTTGCGATGGATGAGTGCAGGCTCGTGGAACCGCAGCTCAAAAACTTTGATAATAATAGACACGAGGTAAGCTGTCTTCTTTATAAATAATCCGACTATGCTAAATAACAAGCGGGGATGTTTCCGCAACAGTTGTCTTGGTCTCATCATCATTGTTGTGCTGCTTGCTGGCGCCGTGTTCTGGGCTGTTCGTTCTTCACATACCCTGCCTGACCGCTTTGTGCTCTCCATTCCGCTGAGCGGAAAGATCACTGAAATTCACCATGATAGCTCCTCGCTTCCGTTTGTCTCTTCCCGCGAGTCACTTTCTATGCAGGAGCTGTTGTTTATATTCGATAATGCGGCCACTGACGATCGGGTAAAGGAAGTGCTGCTTGATATCGGAGGGCTGCAGGCAACTCCGGCAAAAATAGCTGAACTCAGGCAGTCTATTGAAAAAGTTCGCCGAGGCGGTAAAAAAGTTACTGCATTCCTTCACTCTGCCGAGGATAAAGATTATCTCCTCGCTACGGCATGTGACTCAATTATTCTTGAACGAGGCGGATTTCTTCTGCTCGATGGGTTGAAGGCGGAAACGCTCTTTTATACCTCTCCACTCAAAAAATTAGGCATTGCTTTCCAGGCTGCTCAATGGAAAAAGTACAAGAGTGGTATTGAGCCTTTTATGTTGACAGAGTCAAGCAAGGAATCGCTGGAAGAGATTAATACCATGCTTGACGAGGTGTTTGATGATTATCTCGCTTATGTATCGAAAAGGCGTGGAATCACTCGAGATGCTTTAACCACAGTCATGAACAATGAACCGCTTTTGTCGGCAAAGAGAGCTAAAGCGCTCAAGCTTATTGACGGCATAGCCTCTTCCTGGGAACTGCAGCGATCCTTGACGAAAAAAATATCAGGGCATGAGCTGACGAGTGATAACGATGTTTTTGTCCGTGCCGGTCAGTACCGTTCAGCAGTTCAATGGCCTCTTAAAGCTGACAGTGATGACAGGATTGCGGTGATTACGCTTTCCGGCATGATTGTTCGTTCTGCAGTGGGAGGTGCTTCTGAAATGAGTGAAGGTGTTGATGTTGAGACGCTGAAAAACTCCCTTGATGCTGCTCTTGAGAATAAAAAGGTTAAAGCCCTTGTTCTGCGTATCGACAGTCCTGGTGGTGATGCCCTTGCGTCAGCCGACATGCTGCAGATGCTCGATTCGGCTGCGGTAAAAAAACCTCTCGTTGTTTCCATGTCAGGGGTTGCGGCCTCCGGTGGTTATATGGCGGCTCTTGCCGGAAAAACCATCTATGCCCAGCCGCTGACCATAACAGGATCAATAGGCGTCTATTCCTTGAAACCAAACATTCAGGGGCTTGCTGAAAAAGCAGGACTGGGCCGTACGGTCGTGACCCGAGGCAGGTATGCAGATGCCAACACGCTCTTCAAACCGCTTGAAGGCGATGCATATAACAAATTTGTTGCGGCCTCGGGGGAGATTTATTACGATTTTATTGGACAAGTCGCTGCTTCACGAAAAATGAGTCTCGATCAGGTTGACTCTGTTGCTGGTGGAAGGGTATGGACAGGAAGCCGTGCGCTGAAAGCTGGCCTTGTTGACAGGGCAGGAGGACTTTTTGATGCTATTCATGCAGCACAGCTTCTCGCAAAGATCGATCCGGCAAAACACCCCGGGCTGCTGCTTTACCCGGCGCAGAAAACCTGGTGGGAATTTCTTTTGCAGGGAAGTGATACCGGGTTGGCTGAAAGGATCAGTGTCGCTATAAGAAAACAGCTGATGCATGAGATCATTCCAGAGCCTCAGTTCAGTTCCCTGGAGGCTTATTATGAAATGCTGATGGTCTCCGGCCAGCTTCATATGCTTGCCGTTATGCCATGCGAGATTATTATCCGCTGAATCGCACGCCTCTCCCCCGCCGGGGCAATTTACAGATTACCTCCGGCGGGGAAACCTCTATCCTCATACCATTAAAACTTGTAGGTCAATGAACTTTGCATCCTGATTGCATTGCTTTCGGGAGCATTGTTGTAGTCGGTTTTCCACTCTGAAAGCTGCAATCCCAGGATGAAATTCCGGGTTATTTTCTTTACAAAAGTTGCGAAAATGGTCTGATTGAGTGTTCTTCCGCCAAGAGGGAGGTCGTTATCATTCGGGTTGTCAATACCGGCTCCGATACTGAGACTGGTTGAAGGGGAGAGGGTATATCTGAGTGCAGTCCATCCGCCTTTGGAACGAATATCGTTGAGTGTGACTGTATTAACGCCCTGACCAATTCCTCCCCAGTAGTCGTCAAGATTCGCTCCGGTAAAGAATTCGCCGGCAAATGTGAGCTTTTCACTGAGTGGCATCGAAAGTTCCATATTGCATGACCATGAGTCAAGCGTTTTATGATTTCCTGTTTTATCGGTATCCCATTCCTCCTGGCCGTAATGGCCAGACACAGCAAGTGTTGCCGGCTGGTTTTCGACCAGAAGTGGTTCGGAAAAAGCAATTCTTCCCTGGATGGTTGGCATGTTGGCGTCTTTGCCGGGATCGGTGTTCCATGTATCAGCCAGGGTGTTTGTTTCGCCGATGGTTCTGGAAGCTGCTGCAGCCAGTTCAATGCGACTGTTATTACCAGTTGAAAAGCCTTTTGTAAGACGAAGCTGGGGATGACGTGACCCTATATTGCCGGCAGCCCACATAATGGCCGGATCGTCAACAAAGGGGATCAACGATGAGATTACATCCCAGGTTTGACCTGCGATAATGCTGAAATCGGAAGCGGGCCAGTAAGCTTTAAGATAAGCATGACGCATTCTCGGGTTCATGTTGTTTTCAGTGCCGCCTCCGAGAAAGTCAATCTCAATGTTGCCGGAAAGTTTTATGGTGTCAGTATCAGGGCCGCTCAGGTTCAGACCAAGCCTGGTGGCGGTTCCGGTAAGATCCCATTCGTTATCATGATTATTCAGACCTTCAGGACGAACCCACAAGGCAATATTTCCGGGGTTTATTTTTCCGGTATCGTATGATGCGTCAAGGCGGGCAAAGCCATAAAGTTGAACTTTTACACCGGAATCGGGCGATACAGTTACGGCATTCAGTGGTTCAATGTTTTTGGGAGGAGCTGGTTGTACTGGAATCTCTAAAGGTTTTGAAGCAGAAGAATTTGTTTTAACCAGCGCTTTCAGTTCGGCAAGTTCCTGTTCGAGTCGGCTGATGCGAGCATCAACGGTTTCTGCGGTTTGGGCTGCATGAGAGGGCGCAGCGGTGAAAAGTGTGCCTGCAATCAGCAGGGCATAACTGAACTTTCCCCTTGCATTCATGTATGGGCTCCGTAGGATTGTTTATAATAATTGTAACACTGTTGTAAATATAGGTATACCTGCTGCAATTTTTTTACAGTTTTTGGTCTCGGCCTTCTATGGCTTTACAATCAAAAGCTCCAGAAATCGCGATCGAGGTTACGGTATTGAATGCCCTGGATAAGATGCTTCATTGCAATGTGTTCGGAACCGTCAAGATCGGCAATGGTCCGGCTTACCTTAAGGATGCGGTCATGTGCCCTTGCCGAAAGGTTCATGTGGTTCATGGCATCCATGAGTTTTTGTGAGCTCTCTTTGTCAAGCTTGCAGAACATCTTGATCAGTTTTGTATTCATCTGGGCATTGGTATAGATTTTTGGTGATGCAAGTTCAGCAAACCGCTCCAGCTGGATTTTTCTTGCCGTTATAACCCGCTTGCGGATGCTCCTTGAGCTTTCAGATGTTATTGTCGAAAACAGGTCGATATTTTCAACTTTTGGAACATCGATATGTATATCAATGCGGTCAAGCATCGGTCCGGAAATTTTGGCAAGATAACGCTGGATCTGCTGCGGCGGGGCGGTCAGGTTGCCGTCGGGGTCTTTCAATGCGCCTGCAGGACTCGGGTTCATTGCAGCTATGAGCATAAAGCCGGCAGGATACCTTGCAGTGACAGAGATTCTCGAAACGGTAACTTCGCGGTCTTCAAGGGGTTGGCGCAGTACCTCAAGAGCATTTCGGGTAAATTCGGGCAGCTCGTCAAGAAACAGAATACCGTTGTGCGCAAGGCTTACTTCTCCGGGTTTTGCTGTTGCACCTCCCCCGATAAGAGCGACGTTACTCGTTGTATGGTGGGGGTTGCGGAATGGCCTTGTCACCATAAGTGGCCGGTCTTTTTCAAGCAGGTTGGCTACCGAATAGATTTTTGTGGTTTCAAGTGACTCTTCAAAGGAGAGGGGAGGCAGAATACCCGGCAACCCTTTTGCCAGCATGGTTTTTCCGCTGCCCGGAGGGCCGATCATAATAACATTATGCCCCCCGGCTGCAGCGATTTCGAGGGCTTTTTTTGCTGCACCCTGCCCCTTGATATCAGAAAAATCAACGGGATATTCCTCTTCGGTGTTAAAGAGTTCTGCGATATTGACAGTTACAGGGGCGCGCTCTGTCTGTCCTGTAAGCAACGCGATGGTCTCGTTAAGACTTTCTACGCCGAAAACTTCAATACCTGAATGTGATGCACAGACAGCCACAGCAGCTTCAGCAGCATTTGAGAGCGGTACTATCAGGCGTTTAATCTGTTCTTTTCCTGCCATGATTGCCACTGGGAGTGCACCGTTAATTTTTCTTACCGAACCGTCAAGGGCAAGCTCCCCCATGATCAGTAAATCATCATATCTGATAGTGATAAGTTGAAGCGATCCCAGCAGTCCGATGGCTATAGGGAGATCGAATGCTGTTCCTTCTTTTTTTATATCAGCAGGAGCAAGGTTGACGGTGATTTTTTTTGGAGGGATAGTAAATCCTGAATTTCGGATTGCCGTAAGAATTCGTTCCCTGCTTTCCCGGATAGCATTGTCCGGAAGGCCGACAACCGTAAATGAGGGGATGCCGCCGGAGACGTTGGTTTCAACCGTAACCTTGATAGCGTCAATACCGATCAGGGCGGAGGCGTTGAGAGTAGAGAGCATGACGAAATAGTTGAATAATTTCGGTATTTATACACTTTTTATAATAGCATATAATACGCCAATATCTCGTCTATATTTTGATGGTGTGAGAAATAGGTGAGTCCAATGGAAAGGCGGCACAATTTTAGTATTCAAAGAGGGCACTGGAATACCAAAAGATGACCTTGAAACAGAGCGACGGCTCAGGTTGCTCCAGAACGGAGGGCATTATAAGGGGTAAAAAAATTGAGGCCCTGTTACAAGCCTCAATAGAATCAAAACTAGACATTATTGCGCTGTACGGGCAACCCTTGTGGTCGCCCTCCGTTGTAGCTGTGAAGCAAATTCTGAATGATTTCAGAAAATCTTACGGAGTTACTTATTGCAGATCGCCTAATTTCAAATGGATTTATTCCTGCACTCTGTATTGTTCTATACTTTCGCCTCTTTTTTCAACATCCTTAACCCAACCCGGCTTCGGGCCTCTGCCTACCCAATACTCATGTTCATTTTTTCTGAACTTTATAACAGCTGGGCTTTTTACTCCGGATTTGGCTGTTTTTCCCTTCCTCTGAAGTTCTTCAACCGTAATATTGTAAGCGTCGAGTTTATCCTTAATCTCTTTAATTATGGCAATACGCTCGTTCTTGATAATATCATCTGCTTCTTTTTGAAGCTGAGCTATTTTCGATTTAAGTTCTGAAAGTTTTGTTGAAGACATAATTTATTGATTTTTAATTATTTAAAGTTATTCTTCCTTATGGGGAAAATTAATGATAAATGTAATAAAAAAATATTTAATTAAAAGTGGATTATTTTAAGGAAGAAAATCCTGGTCTCAATTATGCTGAATTATTATTGAGTCAACTTCAGAAGGATAAAGTTAATGTATCGATCCATTTCACTATTTCGTCTTTTGCATTATCAGGCGCACTGAGATGAGTTGCATTCAAGATCAGATATCTATTAAGCGGATTGGACGGCCATTTTTCAAAGACATACTCTTTTCCCGCGTTATATAAAACATCTTCCGGACCGGCAACTATCCAAAACAGAGGAATTCGCTGAGTCACCTTAGATGCGGAAATCGGCATGGAAGCCATTCCGCACGGGTCATTGAAACTGTAATACGTAGCGGCAGTCATGTTGATGCTTTCGTACCTGCCGCCATTGAGATCAATAAATGACTCCCTCTCTCCCCCTTGACCGGCTTTGATCATTTCATTTGCCTTATTGAGACTTGACTCAACGTTCATATGATACTTATGCAGATCAGGAGTATGGCCAGGGGCTACAGCAATAATGGCATCAATTTTTTCATGTCCATAGGCAGCATAGGCGATAGAAGCATTGGCACCCATACTATGTCCTGCAAGAACAATGATTTTTGCGCCTTTTTTTCGTAATTCCTGAATATTATTTTCAACAATCCCCAATGCTGCCGGATAATCAACATCATATCCTCTTGATTTGCTCCAGGGCATTAATGGTGTAAGGACAATATACCCCTTCTCCTTTAATGATGTCGCCAGAGTATTGATATGCTGGGATGGATTTCCCCATTTGCCGTGAAGCAGTACAACTCCGACCGTATTTTTGGTTGCAGCATGTACATCACAGGCAAAAACAGAAAAGAGTATCAGAACCTTTAATACAAGAATATGAATTTTCGCCATTTTGTCGTGTCCTCAAAGTAAAAATTATATGCGATTACAATGTTCTGTATCTAAAGTAATGCATACAACATTGTGTTTTGTTATTGAATAATTCTTTAAAGTAATTACCAATAGAAGTTAACGCTTTGTTATTGCATAATTAATCATTTCAAGCCAGACAAACTACGTTCAATATATTTACAGCAGGTAACCAAAAAGGCCTTCAATCTAAAAAAGGGCCGTTTTGGTTGCGAAGTGTATTGCCGTTACTGCATGAATGCAAAAGGAGCCGGATTATCTCCAGCTCCCTTTTGAACCTATCGGCTATACATCAATTACTTTTCTGTGTCTGTTGGCTGCAGTTAGCTATCGATTGCGATCATGGCGTTCGTCACGGTTCTCTTCACGGCGTTGATTCCTGTCATCCCTGCGGTCGTGTTCGTTATGCTGATCTCTGCCTTCCCAGTACTGGTGGTCATGCTTGCGATACTCTCTGTCACGCAGTCTCCCGATCTCGTCCCAGCGGTGCGCTCTTACTGCATGGGGAAGCCTGTCAAAGCTGACCACATCCCAAGGACCTCTGTAATTCGAAGAACGGTACCAGCGGCCATCACGGTTTATAAAATAGCTGCCATCAATGAAAATGAAGTTATAAGGACTTCTTACTGCTACTGAATATCCAAGTTCAGGGACATAGATAAATGTAGGTCTTGTATCGATAACAAAATGAGGTCTATCTCCAACATTGACGTGGATGCCGCCTATTCTTACGCCAACTTCTGCATGGGTATCGGCTGGATGATATGCAAAAAACAGACCGGCAACTCCTGCTGCCATCAACATGGTTTTCTTCATGATTACTTGCGTCTTAAAATGTTATTAAAAAGTAAGAACACTTTTCTGTTAAGGCTTAATTTTAACAGTCAATCTCAGTAGTGTCCGGTTAAAAATGAAAAAGGTCTGAAAACGCTTGAGAAACGGCGATATTAAAAGTGACTAAACAATTGATATCAGCCCTATACACAAGGAGTTCCAGACCATGAAACAAGTTACAACGATGCTCGGTGAGTTGCTAAAGATTTTTCCGAGATACGAATTCGAGAAACTCGAAAAGCAGCACCAAAGCAACCACTACACAAAGTATTTCACGGGCTGGCAACAACTAATTACTCTATTCTATGCACAGATTGTCGGTCATGACAGTCTGCGAGGCATTCAAACAAGCCTTGGAGTCCATGCTCAAAAATGGTACCACCTCGGACTGGAAAACATCAAGAGAAGCACCTTGTCGGATTCGATGAAAAACCGCCCACACCAAATCTATGAAGGACTGTTTTACAAGTTGCTCGACAAATGCCGGTCAGTTACTCCTGACCATAAGTTCAGATTCAAAAACCCTCTCTTTTCAATGGATGCCACGGTCATTGATCTCTGCCTAAGCGTTTTTCCATGGGCAGAATTCCGTCAACGCAAGGGGGCCATCAAATTGCACTACCTTTTTGACCACCGGGGCTCGCTGCCAGCATTCATGGTCATGACGGACGCTAAACACCATGATGTCCGGGTTGCAAGAAGCGAAGAGAAACTTGATTTTCACCTGTTGCCGGACAGCATCATTTCGTTTGACCGAGCCTATATCGATTTCCAGTGGCTGTATACCCTTGATCAGCGTAAGGTCTGGTTTGTAACACGCTCAAAAACAAACATCCAGTACCGAATCATCGGACAGCATCAACCGATAACGAATAAACAGGTAACTCGGGATGAAAAAATTGAATTGGTCATTGATGGTACAAGAGCAAAATACCCGAAAGCGTTTCGTCTGGTCTGTTATACTGACCCGGATACCGGCAAGGAATATGAGTTCATCACCAATAATATGAAACTCGCAGCCTCAACGATAGCAGCCATTTACAAATCTCGCTGGCAGATTGAAACATTTTTCAGGTGGATCAAACAAAACCTGAAAATCAAGTCATTCCTTGGTACCAGTCAGAACGCTGTATTGACGCAGATTTGGATAGCCATGTGCTATTATCTGCTCTTGTCCTACATCAAGTTCCAGACGAAATACCGACATTCATTGCAGGAATTGACCAGAATGATCGCTGCAGTCGTCATGGAGCAGCGCTTATTGATCGATATTTTATCTCTCAAAGAACAATCTCTCAAAAAGGCGAGGGAGCCGGTACTTCAACTGGCTTTATTTTAACCGGACACTACTGAGTCAATCTATCTCTTTCAAGATTGTTGCTGATAATAACATAAGAGACGATTTTTCTTATTGTTTCCAGCGCAATAATATCCAAAGGCTTTATTTTTTTATCCTGTTGTGCGCAATCCTCCTGATATGGCGTTGACGGTCAAAAAGAGTTCCAACAGCAGGGTGTCGGACTTTTCCTGTTTATCAGAATCCTGCAGTTCCCTCCATTGCTTCAAGAGCTTTATCTGCTGATGGTGCAGCAGGTCAAGTCCTTCGTGACGCAGGACGATAAATTTATTGACATTAAGCCGTTGAGTCTCAAGAGGCCCGGCAAAGAGGATTTCGATATACTTTTTTGTTCGATGGTATTCTGTTTCGATCATACCGAGAATGTGTTCCCTGATAGTGCTGTCAGTGACAAGTGTCGCATACTTGCGCATGATGTTCACGTCAGCAGATGCAATGCTGGTATCGGCATTGCTGATAATGTAGCGAAGGGGAGGCCAGACGTGGCTGCGGTTCCGGATATCCTCAAATATCTCCGGGGAGCTGTTCTCCAGATATTCAAGTGCAGAGCCCACACCGTACCAGCCCGAAAGTGAAAAACGCGCCTGGTTCCAGCTGAATACCCAGGGAATGGCGCGCAGGTCTTCAAGACTGGTTTTTCCGCTTCTTCGAGAAGGTCTGGAACCTATTCTTGTTGATTCAATAATGTCAATAGGTGTGGCTTCACGGAAAAATGTGAGAAATCCTTCTTCGCCGATCAGCTTCCGGTAAGCCTGATTGCTTTTATCCGAAAGAAGATCCATTATCTGCTCAAGGGGATGCTCTCTTTTTGGCCCCACTCTCTGCCTGATAAGAACTTCGGCTGCTCCAGCCATGAAAAGTTCGAGATTATAGACTGCACTGATGCGGTTGGCATACTTTTGGGCAATGGTTTCGCCCTGTTCTGTAAAACACATACCGGCATTAAAGGATCCCCAGGGTTGCGCCCTGATAAAACGGTGAGTCGGGCCTGCTCCACGACTGATACTCCCGCCCCTTCCATGAAAAAACAGGATCTCAGTATCAGCAATTTCACCTGCTTCAAGCAGAGATTCCTGGGCGCGATAAAGTGTCCAGGTGCTTGAAAAAATTCCCCCGTCTTTGTTACTGTCGCTGTACCCGATCATAACCTCCTGGAGCCTTCTTTTCTTTCCAGTCGAATTTCTTCGGTAATCGAGACTTCGTTGTGTAACCGGGTGGCGGAGAAATTCCTTAAGGATTGCAGGGCTTCTTTTCAGATCTTCAATGGTTTCAAAGAGCGGGACGACAGGGAGCAAACAGGCGTCTCCATCTTCGGAAGTTGTCATCAATCCTACTTCCCTTGCGAAAATGTAGACGATAAGAAGGTCAGAGACGTTTCTCGTCATGCTGACAATGAGTGAGCCAAGAGCGCCTGTACCGTACTGTTTGGTATGTTGTACTAAAACCCTGTAGCAGGCAAGCACGGTGTCCGCTTCAGGACCCGCCGTCATATCGGGATGGGTAAACGGCCGTGGTGACAGCAGTTCCCGATCAAGAAATGCTCTTCTTTCCGCTTCATCCCATTCCAGAAAATCACTGCCATTCATACCTGCAGCGGTCATCAACTGCGAGAGGGCCAGTTCATGAACACGGCTGTTTTGTCGGATATCAAGGGTTCCGAGATGGAAACCGAACGTCTGAACGATTCTATAAACAGGGGTAACTTCCATATCGGCAATATGTTGAGCTCCTACAGCAAGGAGGGACTCACGTAAAAGCGAGAGATCCTCCAAAAGTTCTTCCGAACCGATATAATGGCTTCGTTCAGAGGATACAGCACTAGTCTCAGATGTATCAGTTTCAAGGGGAAGCGAAGCGATCATAAGGTTCAGAAACTGCCGCCAGGGTTCATGCCGGTTTCTGTGTAAAGCTTCATATCCAGCTTCTCCAAGCTTGCTGCTGAGGCTGTCGATGCGATGGATGAGCCCGTCACCTGGAGACTGAAGTCTTTCTGAAAGACTTAATTTTGATGCCAGGTCTATGAGATTATGCAGGACAAGCGTGAGAGCCTTCTTGCGCATTTCAGCAAGAGTCTCTTCAGTGACCGTAGCTGTTACAAGCGGATGGCCGTCACGGTCACCGCCAACCCAGCTGCCGAAGGTAATGCGAGGCAGATTTCTTGGGTCAGATAGTCTGCGACTATCAAATCCTGCCTCATGCCACGCCTGCAGAAGGCGTTTATCAAGCATGGGTAAGACTTCAGAGAAAATATTATAGAGATAGTGAATCACATTTCTCCTTTCAGCCGATACCTGGGGTTTTTCGAAAAGTATTTCTCCCGTTCTCCAGAGCCTTTCCATGACCACCTTAATCTCATTTCGGATTTCAAGCTGTTCAAGCGGGGTCCACATCTGGTTTTCACGTTTTACCAGCAGCAGATAAAGCTGACGATGCTGCTCAAGCACTGTTTTTCGTTTTGCTTCCGTCGGATGTGCTGTCAGAACAGGCTCAATAGAAACCTCCGGCAGCAGTGAAGAGATGGTTGTTTCAGGGATTCCAAGTTTTTTGAAACGTGACAATGTTTTACCCCATAGACCGGTCAGATGTGATAATCCGTGTTCAGCTTCCAGCGAACGCCGATTTTGTGCGGCGGAGTTTTCTTCCGCCATGTTGAGAAGTTGGAAAAAAATTGAAAACGCCTGGAGGGCACGCTCCGAATTAGGATAGTTTTCAAGGGGGATGCCGGCGTTCTGCCAAGGCAGGTGGTCTGCGAGTTCATTATCTCCAAGGTCACGGAGTACCTCCTGAAAGCATTGAAGAAGAAACAGAAAATCGCGTTCTGCTTTTGCGAAATCAATAATGCTGCTTGTGGTCGTTATCATAAGGCAAAACAATTCTCTGGTTAGTGCGGCACTTTGTGCAGTATTCTAAAAAATTAAATGAGTTACAAATTATCTTGCCTTTCCTTGAAAGCCTTGACTCAAGGATAGGGTATGCTCCTCAAGTTTCAGCAGATAGTGAGGTATAAAGACAACCTTTTTAAGCTTTCTGTTTGCCGCCTTTACTATTTATGCTTATCTTACTGCATAATTTTTTGGGTAAGCCACTAACACCTAATTCATTACCACTCATGGACAACAAATCAAATGGTAAGCTTATTGCAGTTGCATTAGGCGGGGCTGTCTTAATGGGGTCTCTGTTTTTCGGTTTGTCATTTTTAACCGGATACAAGGTGCCGGCTGAAAACATTTCAGTAATACTCACTCCTCTGCGCTCCTTTGCCGGATGGCTATCGTTAATTTGTGGAGCCTCTCTTATTATTATGGGGCTTGGCAAAATGTCGTCGAGAATCAGTGACAAGTGGTTTTTGAGTTTTCCTCTCAGTATTATTGCCATTGTTGCCGTCATGTTTGCGCTCCTGTGGCTAAGGCCCTCGGGAATTTTATTGTCAACCACGGGTCGTACCACGACTGAGGATGGCAAATACATTCGTTCGGTCAAAGAGCTCACTGCATTTCTGGAAAAACCTTCCGCCACCGCCAAAAATCATCCAGTTCCTGCCGGTTTTGATTTTGCGGCCAGCAAGACTCTTACTGATGGAAGGTGTAACAAATGTCATACGCTTGCATCTGTTCAGGATGCTTTCAGGACCAAGTACAAGAAGACAGGCAAAGTTGATGTCGTAGTCAATCGCATGCAGACTAATGCCGGTTCAGGTATAACCCCGGATGAAGCTAAAACAATCGTTATCTATCTGGAGAACAAGTTCTGATTGCCCTGAGCTTCTTTTCTGTATCCAACGTTTATAAAAAAAGCCTCTGAGAGATACTCTGAGGCTTTTTTTATCTCTTTTTTTTCAATGTGAGCTCTTATAGTTGACGCTGACAGTTTCGGTTATTCCTCCTCTTGCTTTCCACTCTGTGATCACGCTTAGTGACCTTGGCTGAAGAGCGTCGACAAGATCATCAAGAATCTTGTTCGTGATATTCTCATAAAAAATACCGGCATTGCGGAACTCGAAAAAATAATATTTCAGTGATTTCAACTCGATACAGGTTTTATCAGGGACATAACGGACAGTTATGGTTCCAAAATCAGGAAGACCCGTTATTGGGCAGACAGAAGTAAACTCAGGGTTGACGATCTCAATAGTGTAGTCTCTGTCGGGATACGTATTGTCAAAGATTTCAAGGAGCTCTTTTTTCATAGGATAGCAGATGTTGATTGACTTTTTAAGGAAAGTTTTTCCAGATACGTTAGCGTCTTTTCGATGCAAAATAGAAATCCATGGCGATTTATCGGTAAATTCAATTGATTTTTTTGTTCGTTAAAAGCTGAAATCGCACTCTATTTCGGAGGGGCAGCGTCGTTGTGTCAGAAAAATAAATGGCAGGGTCTTGTTATGCATGAATCCATTGACGGAGACGGTCAGGAGTTATCTCTTCTTTATAAAACGTTGGCTGCTGAATATGATCTTACAGAAACATCGTATACCTTCGGAGGGCACTCTTTCAGCTTTTTGAGTGTTCTTGACAGTTATGCTCTTCTTGACCGGATATCGCCTGAAGAGTTTGTTAAAGATGAACAAATGCCTTACTGGGCGGAAATATGGCCTTCTGCAATAACCCTTTCGTCATTTATTGCCGATGAACTTCCGCTTAAGGGTTTGCGAGTCATTGAAATAGGCTCCGGTGTTGGTATGGCTTCGACTGTTGCAGCATGGAAAGGTGCCAGTGTTCTCGCTACAGACTATTCTGTGGAAGCTCTTCGTTTTGTGAAGTATAATGCCTTGAAAAACAAGCTCTCTTTTGATATTGAACGACTTGACTGGCGGCTGGTGAAGTGCAGTGAAAAGTTTGACATTCTGTTTGCTGCAGATGTGCTTTATGAAAGGGTAAACCTGCTGCCGATTGTTACCGCGATTGATAAACTTCTGAAAGCCGACGGCGCGGCATACCTCGCAGATCCGCGAAGAAGAATGGCGGAACAGTTTCTTGAACTTGCTGCAGAAAACAATTTTTCCATAACTCCTTTTCCCCGGAAGTATACTGGAGGCTCTAAAGATGTTGCCGTCAATATCTACAAAATGACCAGGCAAAAAAACACTCCATGAAGAGCACCCAAAAGCAGCTTTCTCTTCGCTGGTGTTATCATGCCGGTCATGGCGCGCTGATATGGCAGCTCATGTTTACTGAAACCGGTGATCTTATAGGCCAGAAGCGCTTTACTGCTGACCGACGGGCCCTTTTTTTCTCTATCGATATACTTACCGGCAAGGTTCTTTGTGATGATTACCTGCTGATGGATCACCATCATCCTGTTCCTGCTGGAGACGGCTGGTTTGTCGGACTTGAAACAACTCTCGGAAATCTTGTCTATTGCTACGCCTATCAGTCCGAAAGCCCTGAACATAAAGGGATCTGGGCGCTTGATCTCCGGGATAACAGGGTAGTCTGGTCACGACCTGATATTGTTTTTGCCGCCAATCTTGACCATGAGTTTCTCGTCTATCAGCTTTCGACTTTTGGGGGGTTCCCTGAGCGTCATTTTCTCCTCATCGATCCCTTTACCGGAGCGCTCATCCGTACCCTTGGTCTCGATAGTCCTGCAGTCAATGCAATAAGGCAGGTGGTTGTTCCTGAGGAGGATCGGCAGCAGGTTATGCTTTCAGACTTTGTGACCATGGAAATGACTGAAGAGCGTAGGGCCTTGCAGCGGGTCGGCATCACTGAATCCACCCGCTGCGAATGTATTCTCAAGGGTACATTCACCGTTGCCGCTGTACATGAACAGTCTGAGTCGACAGGCTTGTGGCACTCTGTTCTTAACGTATGGGCAATGGACTCTCTGGTCTATGCAGACACGATGGAAGAGAGTGTCGAAAAGCCATGCCTCAACAATTTTCTCATACGGAGCGAAAATTTGTATTACCTTAGAAATAAAGAGGAACTGGTTTGTGTTGCACTTACATGAAAAATTCATCCTCCTCCCCTTCACCTGATTTATTGCCTGAAGGCTCACTTCCAATAGATGACTTTCTTGATACACTCAGGAGCCGTAAAAATCTTTCACCGAATACTGTTATTGCATACAGAACAGATCTTGTTCAGTTTTTTTCCTTTCTTGCCAGGCATTTTCAGCTCAACGATTTAAGCGGCTTTAACCATGAGCAGCTTACAGCAATTGATGTTCGCCTTTTTTTTGTGTCATTGATCGAACGTGGTATTCAGCAGCGATCAATTGCCAGAAAACTGGCAGCAGTCAAAAGCTATTACCGGTATCTGCAGGAGATCGGAGAGATTAAGAGCTCCGTTTTTTCCTATATCACCACCCCAAAGTTTCCTCGGCGGGTACCTGGCTTTTTAACAGAGCAACAGACTGAAAAGCTTTTTAACGAAGTGCTTCCGACTGCTGGTGACGATTCTGTCAATTCTGAAAAACACTGTCTGGAAGCATCTTTTGTCCAGGAACGTGATCGAAGCATCCTTGAGTTGCTTTATGGAAGCGGGCTTCGTATCTCAGAGCTTACCAGTCTGACAATGGAAAGCCTTGATCTCAAGAGTGGATATGTCAAGCTGACAGGAAAAGGCAGAAAGCAGAGAATTGTTCCGGTGGGCAAGGCGTGCATGGACGCACTTAAAAAATATTTTGAAGTACGAAGAAACTTCTTTAGAATAAATACAAATGGGGAAGCTGGAGCCTTACGGTATGTTTTTTTAACCAATAAAGGTAAAAAGCTTTATCCCATGCTTGTCCAGAGATTGACCCGGAAATACCTCTTTGCTGTCACTGAACAAAAACAGAAGAATCCACATATTCTGCGCCACAGTTTTGCCACACACCTGCTGAACAGTGGAGCAGATCTTAACAGTGTCAGTGAAATGCTTGGACACAGTAACCTGTCAACTACCGAAATATATACTCACGTTACTTTTGAGCGCTTAAAGGAGGTTTACCGGAAAGCGCATCCAAACGCATAGATCTACAGTGCGGCTCCCCGTTACCATATTCACCGCGGGAGCCTTGTTCTTTCTTTACGTTCAACTTATTATAACGGAGGTTATTATGACGAAAGCAGTCGTTAGTGATGTTGTCAATGTTAAGGTTACCTTGCGCCACTCCAATAATCATACAGACATAGAAGAGTATGCCCGCAACGCCGTAATTCCACTGTTAAAAATCTTCCCGGGTATTATCAGTTGCCATATCATTCTGGATCATCAGAAAAATGACTTTGAAAAAAACAAGCTTGCCGAGATAACGGTGCATGTTCCACAGAATGTTCTTGTCGCAAAGGAATCCGGCGCAGTTTATGAACAGACAATCGACAACTGCGTTGAGGCATTGAGCCGGCAGCTCAAGAAATACAAGGAAAAACTACAATAACAGTATCCTGGCACAAAGTCTGCAGGGCATATTCCTGACGCCCTGCAGCTTTTCAGGAAGGGTTTTATCACTTCGAAAGCGAGATACCATGAAACTTGATCAAAAAGGATTAAAAAAGCGATCCATAACGGTCGCCTATTTTTTTAATACCATTGGTACGAAGCATGATATCAAATTGCGGCGTCTGAACAATGTTGACGAACAGAAGCGAAGGATTTTTGAGCGTGATCTTCACCGTCCCGGACTGGCCTTGGCCGGCTTTACCAATCTGTTTACCTACAAACGGGTTCAGATTCTTGGAAATACCGAAACCAGGTTTTTAAATCATCTTGATGAAGATGAACGAAACAGGGTGTTTGAAAATCTTGTTCGATTCAAAATACCTTGCATTATCCTTACCAGCAATAACAAACTCCCGCAGACGCTGCTTGATATGGCTACCAAAGCGGGCATTCCTGTCTATATTACCCGCCTCTCTTCAACTAAAACCATCTATTTTGTCACTGGTTTTCTTGACGACCAGTTTTCGTTATACCAGCAGTATCATGGCTCAATGGTCGATGTTTATGGTGTTGGAGTGATGATTATCGGTAAAAGCGGTCTCGGAAAATCTGAAATTGCACTTGATCTTGTTGAAAGGGGGCACGGCCTTGTAGCTGATGATGTCGTTGTTATTCAACGGAAAGGCGAGTCAATGATGCTTAATGCCAAAAGAAACACTATCATTGACCATTTTATGGAAATCCGTGGACTTGGCGTTGTTGATGTGCGTGCAACTTTTGGTATCCGGGCAATTCGTGATGTCAAGGAGGTACAGGTGGTTGTAGAGCTTCTTGAATGGGATAAAGAGATGGTCTATGAGCGGCTTGGCCTCGATACCAAATACATAAAGATTCTCGGTGTTGACGTTCCATTGGTGCAATTGCCTATATTCCCCGGTAAAAATATCACCGTTATCATTGAAGTGGTTGGCCTTAATTTCCTTTTGAAACGATACTCTAATTATGTTGCCGCCGAGGCGCTTACCGACAGGATAAAAAACGTGATCAACAGTGAAAAACAAGAGGATGATAGTGATGATTGAAAAAAGTGCCGAGAGGGTTTCTTCTCTGTCCATCAGGCTGGCAGGTTATCTGCTGGTCCTTTTTACTCTGTTTACCCTATCTTCCTGCAATCGACATAATGACAGTAAAGGAAATGGCAGCAAGAGTCGTGCAGCTATGGACACTACTCTTGTTATCTCAATGCTCGGTGATGCTGATTATCTTAATCCGGTTATCGGTGCAACCGTTACCTCAAGCAATATTTTTGGTCTTATCTATCCCTCTCTGCTGCAAAGCGAGTTTGATACCACGACAGGCCTGATGAATTACATGGCTCTGGAGAAAAAACTGAGAGCAGTAACACCGGGTCAGGGCAAAAAAGCACCAAAAGGAGCTATCGCCAGGAGCTGGCGTCTATCGGATGATCATAAATCGCTTACCTACATTCTCCGGAGTGATGCGTTCTGGGATGACGGAAAGCCTATTGTCTCTGCAGATTTCAAGTTTTCCTATCAGCTCTATGGCAACCCGGTGATTGCCAGTGCCCGGCAGCAGTACCTTGCAGAGCTGGTTGGTGCCGACAAGGGCAAAGTTGATTTTGATAAAGCCATCGAAACGCCAAATGATACAACACTGATTTTCAGGTTTTACAAGCCGGTTCCCGAGCAGCTGGCACTTTTTCATACCTCGCTTACCCCTCTTCCAGCTCACCGTTGGAAAGATGTTAAGCCCGATGAGTTTCGTCACTCTCCGCTCAATCTTACTCCCCTTGGAGCAGGCCCATACAAGCTGAAAAGCTGGCAGCAGCAGCAGGAAATTTTACTTGTATCAAGCAGAAAGTCAAATCTTCCTAAGCCAGGGAACATTCCGGCAATTTCTTTCAAGGTCGTTCCTGATTACACGGTCAGGGTGACGCAGCTTCAGACCGGCACGGTTGATGTTGTGGAAAATATCAAACCGGAAGATTTTACTGCCCTGTTGAAAGCAAATCGTCAGATTGATATTAAAACAGTCGGTCTTCGAGTGTACGACTATGTCGGCTGGTCAAATATAGACCAGGCAGAGTATCGCAAAAACGGCACATTCAAACCTCATCCGTTGTTCGGTTCGGCCAGAGTCAGAGTTGCCCTTACGAATGCTATTGATCGTCAGGCGATCATCGATGGATATCTGAAGCAGTATGGCGTTATCTGCAATAATGATATTTCACCCTCTCTGAAATGGGCATATAATAACCGGATAACCCCTCATCCATACGATCCTGCAAAAGCATCAGCTCTGCTCAAGTCTGAAGGCTGGCTTCCGGGTCCGGACGGTATTCTGCAAAAAAACGGCAAAAAATTCAGTTTTGTTCTCTATACCAATGCCGGTAATGCGAGAAGGAACTATGCCAGTGTTATTATTCAGCAAAACCTTCGTGCAATAGGTATCGATTGCAAGCTTGATGTTCAGGAATCCAATGTTTTTTTTGAAAGCCTTCAGTCTGGAAAACTTGATGCCTGGATGGCAGGCTGGTCTATCGGTCTGGAAATTGATCCCCTTGATGTATGGGGTTCAGATCTCAAAAAGAGCCGGTTTAATTTTCCCGGTTACCGCAACCCGAGAGTTGACGAACTGTGTGAGCTGGCCAAGCAAAAAATGGACCCTGTGGAAGCAAAGCCTTACTGGCTTGAATATCAGGAAATCCTTCATCGTGATCAACCAATAACCTTTCTTTACTGGATCAAGGAAACACAGGGATTCAATAAGCGTATTGAGGGTGCGGAACTCAATATTTCTGGAACTTTTTATAATGTTGACGACTGGAGGCTCAGGCCTTCCGCGAATATTGCTCAATAGCTTGTTATGCTGATTTATATCTTTAAACGGCTTTTGATAGCCATTCCGTTGATTTTCGGGGTATTGACCCTTACATTTTTCATTATCAGACTTGCTCCCGGTGATCCTGCAGCTTTTTTCATCCAGCCGGGGATAAGCCCGAATGTTGCAGAGCAGATCAGGGCGCAGTATGGGCTGAACGACCCTTTGCCTGTGCAGTATTTCAAATGGCTTGCCAATGTTCTGCAGGGTGATTTCGGTCGCAGTTTCAGTCGTGCCCAGCAGCCGGTTTTCGATGTTATTGCCGAAGCGCTGCCGATCACATTGACTATAGCTATACTGACCCTTATTGCAAATTTTACCTTTGGCATTCTCATCGGGATTATTTCTGCAGTTCGACAGAACACTTTTCTCGACAGGTTCCTGACTGTTACAGCATTGTTTTTTTATTCGATGCCGGAGTTCTGGTTTGCCCTGATGATGATTATTCTTTTAGCCCTTAAATTTCCTTTTTTCCCCGTGTCAGGCCTTAACGAGATTGGTGCTGAAAGTTACGGGCCTCTGGGTTTTCTGCTTGACCGGGCATGGCATCTTGTGCTGCCGGTTACCGTACTCAGCATTAATGGTGCTGCAGGTATTGCCCGTTACGTCAGGGGAAGCATGCTGGAGGTTATCCGGCAGGACTATATCCGCACCGCAAGGGCCAAGGGGTTGTCGGAAAATGTGGTTATTTTCAAGCATGCACTTCGCAATGCACTTCTTCCGGTAATAACCCTGATGGGAAGTGCATTGCCTTTTATATTCAGCGGAGCTTTGTTTATTGAGGTGATTTTTGCTTTTCCGGGTATGGGACGGGTGACGGTCGAAGCGATTTTTGCAAGGGATTATCCACTGATTATTGCCAATACCTTTATTTCCGGCTCTCTTATAGTGATGGGCAATCTTTTTGCCGATGTTCTCTATGCTGTTGCGGATCCGAGGATAAAGCTCTGAATGCTATGCTGATAAACCTGTAATGTTTTTTGTTTGAGAATAGAACTCCTCAATACGCCACCTGATGCCGTTGAGACCAGGATCGAAGAACAGATTCGACCAATCTCAATGGATGATTTTGCCGGGCAGCAGCGGCTGACCGATAATCTGAAAGTTTTTATTTCAGCAGCAAAAATGCGCGGTGATGCACTGGACCATGTCCTCTTATCCGGTCCACCAGGGCTCGGAAAGACGACGCTTGCCTATATTATTGCATCCGAAATGGGAAGCAGCATCAAGTCAACGTCCGGTCCTTTGCTTGACAAGGCAGGTAATCTCGCAGGACTTCTGACTGGTCTTCAAAAGGGGGATGTGCTTTTTATTGACGAAATTCACCGTATGCCCCCGGCTGTTGAGGAGTATCTCTATTCAGCCATGGAGGATTTCCGCATTGATATCATGCTCGACAGCGGGCCTTCGGCAAGGGCGGTGCAGTTGCGAATCGAACCCTTCACCCTTGTTGGCGCAACGACTCGTTCCGGTCTTCTGACCTCACCACTCAGGGCAAGGTTCGGCATTAACAGCCGCTTTGATTACTATGCACCGGATATTCTCGAAGGAATTATAATAAGAGCTTCAGGGATTCTCGGTATAGGAATTGATGACGAGGCTGCCTCCGAAATTGCCGGGCGTTCCAGGGGTACCCCCCGCATTGCAAACAGACTGCTTCGGCGTGCCCGGGATTTTGCTCAGGTAGACGGTGTAGAGCTTATAACCCGCTCTATTGCCATGAAGACCCTTGAGTGTCTTGAAATTGATGAGGAAGGACTGGATGATATGGATAAAAAAATCATGGACACCATTGTCAACAAATTCAGTGGTGGACCAGTCGGGATAGCCTCTCTCGCCGTATCGGTAGGTGAAGAGCGGGATACCATTGAAGAGGTTTACGAGCCTTATCTTATCCAGGCAGGTTACCTCACAAGGACAACAAGGGGACGGGTTGCAACGCGTCAGGCATTTTTACGGTTCTCAACCGGAAGTGACAGCAATGAATACCCTTTGTTTGATGGACAGCAGGACCGGTAAATTACCAGCACACCGATTTGACCGGTTGAGGCTCATCTTTTTTGTGCTTGGCGGTGCAATGTTCTCAATTATTTCCCTTTCATCATGTTCTTCCCGGCCCGTTCTTTCCGGGATGCCCGTTTCCGACTCTCTCTTTGAAGCCTCAAAAAGGGAGTTTGTAGCAGCATCGCTTTTGAGTGCTAAAGAAGATTATCAGGGTGCCGCTGACGGTTATAAGAAGCTTCTGATACTCCAGCCATCGAATGCAGCGATTCATTATGCGCTCTCAAAAGCCTACGTTGGTCTTGGCCTTATTGACTCAGCCCGCCAGCATAGCGAAAAAAGTGTTGTGCTTGATTCCGCAAATAAATATTACCTGAGGTTTCTTGCCGGCCTGTCTCATCAGATGCACGATTACCCCCGGGCCTCCGATCTCTACCGCCAGCTTGTTGCTCTTGAACCTGGCAGTCCTGAACCGCTCACCTATCTGGCTCTGGCATATCTTGCTGCTGAACAGCCCGAAAAAGCCCTTGCTGTTTTTAACGAACTGCTTGCTTTAGACCCAAAGGATAAAACGCTCCAGGCACAGGTATTGCTGATGCAGATAAAACTCCTTCATTATAATGATGCTATAAGTACAGTAATGGATCTGATTGAGAAGGGCAATGGCAAAGAGAAGCTAAGCCTCACTCTCGGAGAACTCTACATGCAGACAGAGCAGCATGATCTTGCTTCCAGAACATTCAGGGGTGTGATTCAGGAAAATCCCGGATTTATTCCAGCATGGCTAGCCCTGTTCGAGGTCTCTGTAAAAACAAAAAACCGTCCTGTTTTTCTTGAAGATCTTAACCGCTTTTATGATTCCAATCAGGTAAGTCTCCAGCAGCAGATTGATCTTGCCAAACTCTTTATTGTCCGATCAAACAAGGACAGCACCTTTGTTGATCCATCTTTTATCATGATCGAGGCAATCAACAAGCGTCATCCAAACAACAGCAAGGTCTATGCGCTTAGAGCTAATGTCAAGCTGTTACATAACCAGGAAGCCGAATCCATACATGATTTTAAAAAGGCACTGACACTCGACTCCGGCAATATTTCAATATGGGAGGATCTTGTAGCCGCGTATCTCACGCTGAAGGAGAACCGGCAGGCTGAAAAAACGGTTGCCATCATTAAAAAGCGATTTCCGGTTCGCCCGCTCAGGTTTCGGGCTATGGAAGGTGAAGTCTGTTTTCGAACTGGTAACGTTAAAAAAGCGGCGCTGCTGCTGGAAAAAGTGGTGCAGCCAAACGTGGCCCATAAGGATAAACAGCTTTATCTCCAGGCTGGCAGCACCCTTGCTGTATGCTATGATAAACTTGGCTTTTCCGATAAAAGCATTCGCCTCTATGAGAGCATTCTTGACATTGATGCCGGTAATATTTTTATGATGAACAATCTTGCCTATGTTCTTGCTGAACGAGGGAAAGAACTCTCAAGAGCCAAAGAACTCGCGCTGAAGGCCGTTACTGCAGAACCCGAAAATGCCAGCTACCTCGATACGCTTGGCTGGGTACTCTTCAAATTGGCAGAATATGACAAATCGCGAGAACACCTTGAAAAAGCATCGGCACTTGATACGCGTGAGCCTGAAATACTTGATCACCTTGCCCAGGTATACCAAAAGCTCGGAAACCCTGAGAAGGCGCAGGAACTGATGGCGAAGATGCAAAAGCTGCAGAAGAAGTAGTCTCCACCTGTCTTTCGGAGCCCCTCGACTTTTTTATAACAACTCCTCAACATAAAAGGGACATACCATGTCAAAAATGTATACAACTCCAGGAGTGTATATCGAAGAAATCAACAAATTCCCACCTTCAATTACAGGAGTAGAAACGGCGGTTCCGGCATTCATAGGCTACACCGAAAAGGCCACTCTGACAGATATTGACGATTTACATCTCAAACCCGTCAGGATAGATTCTATGATAGAATATATGCAACATTTCGGAGGGGCTCAGAAAGAAGAGAACATTAAGGTATCCATCGACGAACAGAAAGATGAGACAGATAAAACCATCTCGCTGAAACAGAGTACCTGTTTTATTGACTCAGGTCGATCAAAACATATCATGTATTATGCATTGCAACTGTTTTTCAATAATGGTGGCGGTCCATGCTACATCGTATCGGTGAGTCCGTATGAAAGTTTGGGAACTGATCTGAACATTGAGAAGTTGAAAGATGGTTTGAAAAAATTAGAAAACAGAGAGGAGCCAACACTCATTATCTTTCCTGAAGCGCAATATCTTACGACAATCAACGATTTCCAGGTACTTTACAATTTAGCGCTCGAACAATGTGAAGCATTGAAAAACCGTTTTGTGGTAATGGATGTGTATGGCTGCGACGAACAATCACTTTTAAAAAAAGGTGTCACACTGTTGGACACCATCAGAAATTTCAGAGATAATGGTATTGGCAACGACAATCTGAAATATGGGGCAGCTTATGCGCCCAACATCAATACAACACTGGATTTTGTCGTCGATGAGACAAAAATCAAGGTAAAGTACACTGTAACACCCGCCCCTGTTAACCCTGCTCAGCCGGGTGTGGTAACCCTTGATTCTTTAAAGATTACTGACAACAATACATACGAAAAGGCAAAAAAGGCACTCAGAGATATGCACTGTCCAATGCCGCCAAGCGCTGCCATAGCAGGCATTTATGCTTCTGTCGACAAGAGTCGGGGTGTATGGACGGCACCGGCAAACGTGACTCTCAAAGCCGTAATCAAGCCGGTAACCGATTGCTCTAAAAATGAACAGGATTTTATGAACATTGATGCGAAAGCTGGCAAATCCGTCAATGCTATCCGTTCATTCATCGGCAAAGGGACTATGGTCTGGGGTGCTCGCACGCTTGCCGGAAACGATAATGAATGGCGTTATATCAACGTCCGCCGTTTTATCAACTTTGTGGAAGAGTCCACAAAAAAGGGTGCCATGCAGTTTGTCTTTGAGCCAAACACTGTCAATACATGGGTGAAGGTTCAGGCCTCGATTGAAAATTTTCTCACAACACTCTGGCGTCAGGGAGCGTTACAAGGCGATAAATCTGAGCATGCGTTTTATGTGGCTGTTGGATTAGGAAAAACCATGACACCCCTTGATATTGTTGAAGGAAACCTCATTTTAGAAATAGGAATGGCCGTTGTCAGACCGGCGGAATTTATCATTCTTCAATTCTCGCAAAAAATGGCAGCATCTTGATGCCTTAACAATGAATCAGGGCGTGTCATCTCCTGTTTTCCGGGACAATATTTCAGAAAAGAAAAAAGGCGAGGAGATTATCCTCGCCTTTTTTTATGTCGATTTCAATGTGAGTCCTTATTTCTCATTACCGAAGGTGGTGCGTGCCGCCAGGTATTCGTAATGAGCCCAGCGTGTATCAACCTCTTTCTGGATGGCCGCATAATACTCATCGGCAAGAGCGGGATGGCTCTTTTTGAGCATTCTGAAGCGGTTTTCCATATTGAGGAAATTTGCAACCGGAATTTTAGGCTTTTTCGAATCGAGAATAAGCGGATTCTTTCCTTCCAGCAAGCGGGCAGGATTGTAGCGGTAGAGTATCCAGTGTCCGGAATCCACTGCAGCTTTCTGATTCTCAAGTGCGGTTGACATATTGATGCCGTGAGCAATACAGTGAGAATAGGCTATGATGATCGACGGGCCATCATAAGCTTCGGCTTCGAGGAATGCTTTCAATGTCTGTTCGTCACGGGCTCCCAAGGCAACAGAGGCAACGTAGGCAGTTCCGTAGGACATTGAGATCATACCGAGATCCTTTTTGGTCGCTGTACGTCCTGCAGCTGCAAATTTAGCCACAGCGGCTTTCGGTGTCGCTTTTGATGCCTGTCCACCAGTATTGGAATAAACCTCGGTATCGAGAACAAGCAGGTTGATATTTTTGTTTCCTGCAGTAATATGGTCAACACCGCCGTAGCCGATGTCATAAGCCCAGCCATCACCACCGACGCCCCATACGCTCTTTTTTACAAGCATATCAGCCACGGAGAGAAGATTTCTTGCATCGGCAGAATCGATTGTACGAAGCTTATCTTTCAGGATGGCCACCCTTGTTCTCTGTTCAAAGATTTCAGGTTCGCTGAGCTCTCGCGCCTCAAGTATCTCTCGAGTAAGCGTGTCTCCGATTTCAGCAGAAACTCTTTTCAACAGTTCGCGTGCATATTCCCGCTGTTTGTCAATGGAGATTCTGAAACCAAGGGCAAATTCTGCTGTATCTTCAAAAAGTGAGTTTGACCACGTTGGCCCGCGACCATCTGAATTGGTGGTATAAGGAGTTGTCGGGAGGTTTCCGCCGTAGATCGATGAACAACCGGTGGCATTGCCGACAACAAGACGGTCGCCGAAGAGCTGCGTCATGAGTTTGACATACGGAGTTTCGCCGCAGCCGGAACATGCTCCTGAAAACTCAAACAGGGGAACCTGAAGCTGCTGTTCCTTGATCAGCTTGGTATTGATTTTGTTCCGGTCAAATTCCGGAATGTTTAGAAAGAAGTTCCAGTTGTCAACCTCTGTTTCACGAAGTGGTTTTTGCAACTTCATATTCAAAGCTTTTCTTTCCGGGTTGGTTTTATCCCTTCCAGGACAGACATGCGCACAGAGTTCGCATCCGGTACAGTCCTCTGGAGCTACCTGGATGGTGTACTTCATCCCTTCCCAGCTTGCGCCCTTTGCTTCAGTGGATTTGAAGGTGCGTGGTGCGTTTGCAAGGTATTTAGCATCATAGACCTTCGCCCGGATTACGGCATGAGGACAAACCATGGAGCATTTAGCGCACTGTATGCATAGATCGGGTTCCCAGACCGGAATTTCGTCGGCAAGGTTACGTTTTTCAAATTTTGAGGTTCCAGTCGGGTAGGTCCCGTCAGCTGGCATATCGCTGACTGGAATATCGTCGCCATCACCGGAAATTACTTTTGCAAGAACGTTACAGACAAAGTCGGATGCCTCGCCGCTAATAGGCTGACGGAGTGTTTTTTTGCTGTCAGCAATGGAGCCGATGGTGACCTGATGCAGGTTGGAGAGTGTATTATCTACAGCCTGAATATTCTGTTTGACTACCTCATCTCCCTTTTTGCCATAGGTCTGTCGAATGGAGTTCTTGATTTGTTCAATGGCCTCTTCACGTGGCAGTACACCTGATATGGCAAAAAAGCATGCCTGCATAATCGTGTTGATGCGCTGACCCATTCCGCTGTTATGAGCTACTGGATAGGCATCAATAGTGTAGAGCTTAGCCTCTTTCTGAATCAGATGTTCCTGAACAACTTTCGGCAGTTTATCCCAGAGTTCATCCGGAGCATAAGGAGAGTTAAGAAGTAGCGTTCCTCCTTTCTTGAGATTTTTCACGAGATCGATCATCTCAAGGAAAATCCAGTGGTGGCAGCCGATAAACTGAGCCTGTGTGATCAGATAGGTTGAACGAATCTCATGCGGTCCGAAACGCAGGTGAGACATGGTAATTGACCCGGCTTTTTTGGAGTCGTATACAAAATAGCCCTGGGCAAAGTTTTCGGTGTTTTCACCGATAATCTTGATGCTGTTCTTATTGGCTCCGACTGTTCCGTCTGAACCAAGGCCGTAAAAGAGAGCCCTGAACATCTCGTCAGGTTCTATAGAGAACGTACGGTCATAATCGAGGCTTGTATGGGTAACATCGTCATTGATGCCGATTGTAAAATGGTTTTTCGGTTTCCCCAGTGCCATGTTGTCATAGACAGCCTTGATCATTGCAGGGGTAAACTCCTTTGATGAAAGACCATATCTGCCGCCGGTAATGCCTGGCATGGTTTTCAGCAGTCCATTCTGCAGGCCTTCAAGAAGGGCATTGACTATATCGAGATAGAGTGGTTCTCCTGCACTTCCTGGTTCCTTGATACGGTCAAGAATGGAAACGGATTTTACAGTTGGCGGCAGTGCAGCAATAAAGCGTTCAATATCAAACGGGCGGAACATGCGCGCATGGATGACGCCGACTTTTTCACCCTGTTTGTTAAGATATTCAGCCGTTTCACGGGCGGCCTCAACTCCGGATCCCATCAGCACAATAACCCTGTCAGCATCCGCTGCACCGTAGTACTGGTAAAGTTTATAGTACCGTCCGGTCAGCTCGCCGAATTTATCCATCAATCGTTGAGTGATTTCGGGGCAGGCATTGTAATAGCTGTTGACGGTTTCCCGTCCCTGAAAATAGACGTCAGGATTCTGCGATGTTCCGCGAATAATGGGAGCATCAGGGCTCATGCGGCGGTTGCGATGCGCGATGACAAGCTCATCGGGTACCATTGCTTTTATAACATCATCAGAAACAACCTCAATTTTAGCAATCTCATGAGAGGTTCTGAATCCGTCGAAGAAGTGAAGAAATGGTATTCTTGATTCAAGTGTTGCCGCAGCTGAAATAAGGCCAAGATCCATCACTTCCTGAACAGAACTGGATGCCAGAAGTGCAAAGCCTGTTCCTCGAACCGACATGACATCACCATGGTCACCAAATATTGAAAGTGCCTGTCCCGCCAGTGCGCGGGCTGAAACGTGTATGACGCATGGAGTCAGCTCACCGGCAATTTTATACATATTCGGAATCATCAGCAACAGACCCTGTGATGCGGTAAACGTGGTTGTCAACGCACCGGTCTGCAACGCACCGTGAACTGCGGCTGCAGCTCCGGCCTCGCTCTGTAATTCATCAATCTTGGGAACTGTTCCCCAAATATTTTTTTTCCCTTCAGCAGCCCATGCATCGGAATATTCACCCATCGGCGAAGCCGGAGTAATCGGGTAGATACAGATAACTTCGCTTGTACGATAAGAGACATGAGCCAAGGCTTCATTTCCCTCCATTGTTTTAAAGATCCGGGTCATACTGGCAGTCCCACTTGATTTGTATTGATGAATTAGATTCGTGCAGAGCACTGAAGTGAATACCACGACGGAAATAAAATAATCGTAGCATGCGTAATCAAATCGAGGCGACCAGAAAGATATTAAAAAAAATGATTTTTGATAAATTTAATTAGATTTCGGCATTGCTTTAGAAGAGTCAGCAGACAGGCCGTATTTCAAGCCCTGTTGCAACTCTATTCTTTGCTTATCGTTAACATTCAGATCAGAAAAGGAAAAGAGGTTTTATGGACGCGGAACATTCTGAAAACATAGTGTATGGCAGAAATGCTGTTCTTGAGCTTCTCCAGCAAAAACCTGAGACCATCGAGAAGATTTATTTTCAGTTTAACACCTCTCACCCGAAGCTCAAGGAAATAATCATCAGCGCAAGAAGGCTGAAGCTTGTGACCGGCAAGGCACGGCTTGAAAAGCTTTCCCTGATTGCAGGAACAACAAAGCATCAGGGCGTTTGTGCTTTGATCAGCTCAGTTACCTATTACTCGCTTGAGGAGGTGCTGCAGAGCCCTCGAAATACATTTCCCCTTTTTGTTGTGCTGCAGGGCCTCGATGATCCTCACAATATCGGAGCTATTATCAGAACTGCTGAAGCTGTTGCCGCTGATGCCGTTGTGCTTGTCGAGGGAAAGGGTTCACCCGTTAACGCCGTTGTTAACAAGGCATCTGCCGGTGCGCTTTCACATATGAGGGTCTGCAAGGTTAAAAGTCTTGTGCGCGCCCTGGAATTTCTGCATCTGCAGAACGTTCAGATTATAGCTGCCGATATGGATGCAGAGCTGAATTATACCGATGCTGACATGAAAAAATCAACGGCAATTGTGCTCGGTATGGAGGGAAGCGGCCTTGCTCCTGAAGCGTTGGAGTTCTGTGATCATGTTGTCCGTATTCCCATGGCCGGCTGTGTGGAATCCCTGAATGTGAGCGTGACGGCAGGGGTGCTGCTCTATGAAGCAATGAGGCAGCGGCTTGCATAACGCCCTATTGCATCAATGAGTTGAAAGGAATTTTATTCTCTCTTTTTTCAGCTCTTTGAAAAAAAATATTACCTTGTTTCTCACTCTTTCAGTTACTGACTTCGGAACTCAAATAACACATCTTCTCTCTGCCATGACTATTCTTGAAAATCTTCGTTATACCAAAGACCATGAATGGATTAAACTGCTGGAAGATGGCAGTTCTGCACTGGTCGGCATTACTGACTTTGCCCAGTCAGAGCTTGGCGATATTGTTTTTGTAGAGCTCAAATCTGTCGGAACAAAGCTCAAAGAGCATGAGGTTTTCGGTACAGTTGAGGCCGTAAAAACAGTCGCCGATCTTTTTGCACCGGTTGCCGGTGAAATAGTTGAGGTGAATGACTCGCTCGACAATGCTGAAATTGTTAATCAGGAGCCTTACAATAATGGCTGGCTGGTCAAGATCAAGGTTGACAATCCTGCCGCCCTCAATGCTCTCCTCGATGCTTCAGCATATCGTCAGCTGATAGGGGAGTAATTATGCCATTCATTGTTAATACAGCAAGTGAACGTGAGGAAATGCTTCGGGCAATTGGTGCAGCCTCTTTTGATGAACTTATTGTCGACATCCCGGAAGAGATCCGCCTGAAAAAAGCTCTTGATGTTTTTCCTGCCTTGGATGAACTCCAGGTTCGGAAACTGCTTGAAGGTCTCGCTTCTGCCAACAGGAGTACCTCCGATTATGTAAGCTTTCTCGGGGGAGGCGCATACGACCATTTTATTCCTGTAGCCATCAAAACCATTGCTTCCCGCAGTGAGTTCTACACGGCATATACCCCTTACCAGGCGGAGGTATCCCAGGGAACCCTTCAGGCTATTTATGAGTACCAGAGCCTTATATGCCGTCTTTACGAGATGGATGTAACCAATGCGTCAATGTATGACGGGGCAACAGCTCTCGCCGAAGCGGTATTGATGGCCATGAACGTCACAGGCCGTGGTCAGGTTGTTGTGGCAGGAAAGCTTCATCCATACAACAGCTCTGTTCTCAAAACCTATCTTGAGGCTTCAGGTCATACAGCAGTCATTCAGAATACCCTTGAAGATGGTGTCGGGAGTATCTCTTCCTTGAAAGGACTTGTTACCGACAGCGTGGCTGCAATCGTCGTTCAGCAACCGAATTTTTACGGTTGTCTTGAAGATGTTGAGGCCATACGCGATATAGCTCATGCAAACGGAGCACTTTTTATTGTTTCAGCTGATCCGGTCTCTCTTGGTGTTCTGGCTGCTCCGGGAAGTTACGGGGCTGATATTGCGGTTGGCGAAGGCCAGCCCCTTGGTAATCCGCAGAGTTTCGGCGGTCCATATCTCGGAATATTTACGGTGAAACAGCAGCTTGTCCGCAAGATTCCCGGCCGTCTGGTCGGAATGACCAAAGACCGGGATGGCGAGGATGGGTTTATTCTCACCCTGCAGACCCGCGAGCAGCATATACGTCGCGAAAAAGCAACGTCGAACATCTGCAGTAACCAGGCACTTAACGCTCTTCAGGCAGCGGTCTATCTTTCATTGCTTGGCAAAGAGGGTATCAGGGAGGTTGCTGCTCAGTCAGCCTGTAAGGCGCACTACCTGGCAGGAAAAATTGCTGCAATTCCTGGATTTTCCCTGAAGTACACGTCGCCTTATTTCCGTGAATTTGTTGTGGAGACTCCAATCCCAGCTGCCGCTGTTATTGCGGCGATGCTGGAAAAGAAGGTATTTGCAGGTTACGATCTGGCTGCTCACGATGAAACCGGACTGCTTATTGCCGTCACTGAAAAACGGACAAAAGAGGAACTTGACAGTTTTGCTGAAAACCTTGGGGCTCTTATATAAGCCCCAGGGACGTCAGTTCCTTGTCAATGATAGCCTTGCTTTCTGACGACAGGGGTACAAGAGGCAACCTGTAGTTCTCCTCAATCATTCCCATCCGTGCAAGAATATATTTTACCGGCACCGGATTGCTTTCTATAAAGTTCAGTCTGAACAGATTGCGATAGGTGCTGTTTATTGCTTGAGCCTCTGCAAGATCTCCACGCCTGACAGCCTCGACCAGCCCCTTGACTTGCGAAGGCACCTCATTTGCTGCTACGGAAATAACCCCATCACCACCCATAGCGATAAACGGCAGAATAAGCGAATCCTCACCGGTCAGCACAGAGAAGTTGTCCGGACGCTCTGCAAGAAGCTCTGCGATTTGAGTGAAGTTGTCCGAAGCTTCCTTTACAGCCGCAATATTTTCAAAATCACGGGCGAGTCTTAGAATTGTCGACGCAGTAACATTGCAACCGGTTCTTCCTGGAACATTGTAAATAATAATCGGCACCGACACAGCTTCCGCGATATGCTTGTAGTGCTGGTAGATTCCTTCCTGCGAAGGCTTGTTGTAATAAGGCGCAACGGAAAGAATAGCTGAAGCCCCGGCTTTTTCAGCGTTTTTTGCCAACTCTACAGCATGCAGCGTAGCATTCGTTCCTGCACCTGCAGCTATTTTTATTTTCCCGCCCGCCTCTTCCTTTACAGTACGGATAATTTCAAACTGTTCTTCTCCGGAAAGGGTTGGAGACTCGCCGGTCGTGCCGCAGGGGATGATCATATCTGTTCCAGCTTCGATATGAAACTGTACCAGTCTCCTTAAAGCATCCGTATCGATCGATCTTTCCTGGCTGAAAGGGGTGACCAGTGCGACAGCTGATCCTGAAATGTATCGTCTAGACATACGTTTTATCACTGATTAATGGTATTCGTTATCGTGAAGATACTGAAAGGGAAAAGAAAAACAGGGCACGGAAAACTGAAAAGTAAAAAATTTCACTTCAGAGGCCTTTTTTGGATCCATCTTTTGTGGACTTTTTTTGTTTAGGCAATGGCAATTCTCCGGCAGAAATTCTTATAAGATCAGCTAACCACTGCCTGTCGTCCCATTTCTCGCCAGAAATAAGAAAGTGTGGCTTTGCCCCGGAATACGGGGGTGCCTCAACAACTGCTCCAATAAACGCCCTGCCGGCATGAGTAGGCTTGACAAACAACTGATCGTCACAAACCAGGGCTACCACCTTGGTGTCGCAATAAAGAGCATACTCGCCGAACATTTTCCTGGCGAAAACTGTACCCGACTTGGCTATTTGCTCAAGGATGTAGTCAACTGTGCTTTGACGAGATGCCATTCTTTTCTATTTACGGAGATTTTGCGGTCCAAATTTATTGTTTTCTAAACGGATTGAGCGGCAGCAACAAGTTCAGCGGCGTGATTGAGGGATGAGGATGAAATTTCTTTTCCGCTGATAAGTCCGGCAATGGCCTGCAGGCGGCTTTCATGGTCGAGAGCGCTCACTTCAGTTACAGTCCTGTCGTTCTGCAGGGATTTTTGAACCTGAAGGTGCAATTCGGCCATTGCAGCGATTTGAGGCAGGTGGGTAATGGCTATTATCTGATGCAGACGCGAAAGTTTTTTAAGACTTTTACCAACGGCTTCGGCAACACGGCCGCTGATGCCTGTATCGATCTCATCAAATATAAGGATCGGGAGCTTTGAAGATTCAGCCAGTGCGCTTTTCATGGCTAGCATGATCCTTGAAATTTCTCCACCGGATGCAACTTTAATGAGGGGCCTTGGTTTTTCACCGGGATTGGTGGAAATGAGAAATTCAGTACGGTCGTAACCGCTGTTGAATGCAGAGAATTTCTTTCCTTCGATAGTGATTTCACCCTCACCATCCTCCTCATGGGTTATGCTGACAATAAAGGTGGCATTTGGTATGCCGAGCTCTGCCAGCTGCTTTTGAATCTCCCGTTCAAGCAGTCTGGAGGCATCCAGCCGCTTGCCGGAAAGCGTGCAGGCAAGTATTGAAAGCTCTGTTCTCTGCAGGGTGATTTGCTGCTGGAGATGGTTGACCTCTTCTTCGAGGTTGCCTTCAAGCGCTATCTTCGTATCCAACTCATTCTGCAGTTCGATCAGTCCGGAAAGTGTTAGACCATACTTCTTAGAGATGCGCTGGATTTTGAGCTGGCGTTCCCGCAGTGAGTCAAGCCTCGCGGGATTAAAATCAATATCTGCTGAGTAGCTTCTCGTGAAACGGGCGAGTTCATCGATTATACTTTTTGCTGTGCGGGTTTCCTCGATATGGATATCGAAGCGTTTGTCAATCACAGCAAGCTTTTCAACTAGATGCAATGCCGCAGCTACAGATGAATAAACGGAGTGTTCGCTGTCGTAAAGAAGTTCGTTAAGGGAAGAGCTCAGGCTGAAAAGGGTTTCAGCATTTTCAAGCAGCATTATCTCGGTTTCAATACCCTCATCTTCGCCGTTTTTCAGGTCAAGTGCGTGAAGCTCGTTCAACTGGAAATCCAGTATCTCTTTTTTGTCATGAATCTCAGCTGCTTCTTTTTTTAGCGTGACCAGCTGCTTATGCAATTCCTGAAGCGTAGCGCGGGCGGCTTTGTAGGCGCTGACTTCGGCTGTGGTTTGTGCAAAATCGTCAAGCATGGTTTCATGTGTGTCGGCATGCAGCAGAAGCTGGTGTTCATGCTGACCGTGGAGGTCAATAAGTATCTCTCCTGCCTGTTTAAGGAGAGCAGCTGTGCTCGGTGTGTCGTTGATGAAACAGCGGGATTGACCGCTTGAAGAGAGTTCCCGGCGGAGAATAAGCTCCGTTGTTGTTTCTATCTCTGCCGCATTCAGAAGGGTATCAAGCTTTTCAGAATGAACCTCTTTGAGAACCGCCTCAATGACAGCCTTGGTTGAGCCGGTTCTTACAAGATCACTGCTTGCCCTCTCACCAAGAACCAGGTTGAGTGCTCCGATAAGAATGGATTTACCGGCACCGGTTTCACCGGTGATAATGGTCAATCCAGGTGTGAACTCAATCGATAGCTCCTGGATCAGTGCGTAATTTTTTATATAAAGGCTGAAAAGCATGGCCGGGTATCTGGTTGTGCACTTTCAGTAAAAAGCTAAAACTCTAAGAAAAGGAATACACTGGTAACATTACTTGTGGAGCACAGACAAAAAGCCCTCTTGAGGGCTTTTTCGCAAAGTTTATCCATTATCAGAAAAGGGTTCGGCTCATTTTTTCGGCTTTTCATCGGCCTTGTTGCTATCCTCATCCTCGTCTTCACTCTGGGATTTTTTAAACTCCTTTATCCCTTTTCCCATTCCTCTTGCAAGCTCTGGAATTTTTTTTGCCCCAAACAACAGCAGGACTATAACCAGAATAAGCAAAAGTTCCTGTCCACCTATTCCAAACATAGGAGTGCCTCCGGGAAATTACGATAATAAAGAGTATGCTTCATGACTCTTATATAAGCAATCTGTTTTCTTAAACCAACTCTTCCAGGCAGACCGGCGGCTGAATTCATTGCTCAATATCGAGCAAGAATTGTTTCACCTGCACAAGTTATCTGGCCCGGCTTAACCTCTACTGAGGCAGAAGGCGGCAGGAAGAGATCGACCCTTGAACCGAACTTGATCATGCCGAACCGGTTTCCAGACATGACTGTTTCGCCTTTATTGAGCGGGCAGACAATTCTTCTCGCTAAAAAACCTGATACCTGGTTGAAGAATACCTCTATCTCACCATTGTCAATACCGATCTCCATTTTTTCATTACTTTCCATGCTTTCGGGGTCGAAGGCCATCAGGAATTTACCGGGACAGTATCGAAGATGTGTTACTTTTCCACTGAGGGGTATGCGGTTGACATGAACGTTGAATGGCGACATAAAAATACTCACCAGCGTTGAGGATTTGCCGGTAACCTTGTTGACATGCGGCTGAACAAGCAGAATTTTGCCATCGGCCGGAGCCAGAACTGTCCGGTTTTCACCGGGAATGTTCCGGTTTGGATCACGGAAAAAATAGAGGGTAAACACTATAGCAATGCCGACAATAAGGATGATGGTTATCTTGGCCCAAAAAGGAAAAAAGAGGGCGGCAGCGCTCATGAGTATGCACATGAGAAAAACTTTTGTCATGGTGCTGTTGCCGTATGAAGTGAACATCTCTTGAAGTCTATGATCAGTTTTTTATGATAACCCACCTTATGATAATTATTTATCTTGTACATGAGAAGAATGGGTGATTATTTTTCATTTTTTTTATTATTCCGATTGGAATTATCTCTTTGAACTCTATTTCCTGTATCAAAGGAGAGTGGCGAGCCAATGAATGCGCTAGAAAAAAAGTTTCTTGAGCAGATCAGAACAAGGCGACTGGTCGAAGAGGGTGACAGGGTACTTGTCGCTGTTTCCGGAGGGCCGGATTCGATGGCAATGCTTTCACTGTTCGGAGCAGTAAAGGCTGTACTGCATTGTGACCTTGCAGTTGCTCACTGCAATTTTCAGCTTCGGGGTTCAGAAAGTAATATGGATGAATGTTTTGTTAAAGATCAATGCATATCACTTGGCCTCGAGTGTTTTGTGGAACAGTTTGGTACTCTGCGTTTTGCCGCAGAGTGCAGGAAGTCCGTCGAGGAGACCGCCAGGATTCTGAGATATGGTTTTTTTGAAAAGGTGATAGCTGAGAAAGGGTTCACAAAGATAGCAACAGGTCATCATGTCAATGATAATGCCGAGACGATTCTTTTCAATTTATTCAGGGGTGTTTCTCTTCCGGGGTTAAAAGGCATCAGGGCTCAAAATGGTAAAATCATCAGACCGATGCTTCTGTTTCATAAATCCGATATTATCTCGTATCTGAAGGAGAAAGGTATTGCCAGCAGAACCGATACCAGTAACCTTGTCAACGACTATGACAGAAATTTTATCAGGAATCGTATTATTCCTGTGATTGAAGAGCGCTTTCCTTATAAACTCATGCCATCGCTTCAAAGACTGTCGGAACAGGCGGGGGAGCTGGAGGAGTTTCTTGAACTATATTTTGAGAATCTTGTTGAGCGTGAGCCGGGTCTCTCTCTTACAGACGGGATGCTTGATGTTCCGGCACTGCAACGGCTTATGATTTTTGAGCAGAAAGAGGTTTTCAAACGCGCTTTACAGGATATGGAAGCTCCTGTTGACACTCAAACGCTTCAGAAACTGGTCGATCTTCTCCATACCCAGCCGGGAAAAATGGTCATGACCGGCGGTCAATTGCGGGTGCTATGGAAAGGATCATCGCTTTATTTTGTACGCGATACTCATTAAGCTGTAAAGCGGTTACTCTTTTTGCTTCGCGCGTTGGAAGAGTTCAATCGGCAGATTGGTATGAATGATCACTGATTCGAGGTTCTGCTGGATCTCGATTTTATTAAGCAGTTGTTTTGTCTGCCCGCCTGTTCTCGTTCCTGAAAGTTCAGACAGTTTAAGTGCTCCCCAAAGGAATGTTGAGGCAAAATAAGCGCCTTTTCGACTTGCATATACCCATTCGCTCTGCCCTTCCAGACCATTGTTTAACTTTACAGAGAGTGCCAGATTCTGGATACGGTTCAGGTTTCCCAGGGTTTGTATATCCCCGTTTGCCGAGGTGAGGCTTTGGAGAGCCCCTATGGTCCAGGCAACAGATGGCAGCGCAAACCAGAGATGTGATTTGTAGACGGCCTTATTGATGAGTGTTGTGGATAGAGAGTCTCTCTGATAAAAGCTCCCGGTTGGTATGAGGAACTCCTTCAGCATTTTTCTGTTGCTTGCCAGTGCAATTTTCCTCGAACTGAGAGGGCAGAGCCAGAGGGTGCTGTCCATGGAGTAGCATTGGCGGCCGCCAATTATTTCAGAAGTTGTGCTGTTTTTTCTGAGAAACGATTCAGGGAGTTTTTCGGAAACCGGCCCCCAGGCAATTCCAAGAAACTCCTGCTCTTTATACCCATGGCGTTTGAAACTGATCAACAGTGTGTCAACGTCCAGAGATGGATTGATATTCGCTGTTTTCAAAAGGGTGTTTAGGCTGCCTTTCGCCTCGAACAGCGGAGCCTTTTTAAGGGAGTCAGGAATGATTTTCTGCCACAGAGAGCTTAGGCGGATATCTTTAAGGCCGATGTAAATCAGGGCATCACTCTTTCCCGGAATGTGCTCTACAATAGTTTTAAGCTCAGGGCTTAAGGGCTCAGGCTGAAGCCGCTGTTTCGGATAGTTGATCCAGAGAACAACAGCAAGAAAGCAGAGAAAACCGATAACGCTTATTGACATGAGGAGTCCCGGTCCTTTTTTCAGGGAGCGCTTTTCGGGTGTTGCTTCAGGTTCGGCATTCCTTGGCATACTTCAAAAGAGATTAGGAATTGGTTTTGATAGCTTGACGGGCAAGTTCATCACAGCGGTTGTTGTACGGGTTGTCGCTGTGGCCCTTTACTTTATGGAAGGTAACGTCCTGTAATCTAATTAACGTCAGTATTTTTTGCCAAAGATCAACGTTTTCCACATTTTTTTTTGCCGCTGTTTTCCAGTTATTCGCTGTCCATCGTTTCAGCCACCCTTCATTGATGGCGTTGACGAGATAGCTGGAGTCGCTGTACAGGTGAACCTCGCAAGGCTCCTTGAGTGCTTGGAGCGCTTCAATGGCTGCGCTGAGCTCCATGCGGTTATTGGTTGTGGCGGGTGAGAACCCTGAGATTTCACGGATTGAAGCGCCATACATCAGGAGAGCTCCCCATCCGCCTTTTCCGGGATTGCCGCTGCAGGCGCCGTCGGTGTATATGATTATTTTTTTTTTCATCGACAAAAAAAGGCTCAACCTTGAATGGTTGAGCCTTTATAAGATAGTGAAAAATCTTGTATGACCGGTTGTCGCCGAGGACTTACTTTAACAGTTTAGCAAGTTCAGCTGTTCCGGTTTTAGCGATAATTTTCATGGCTTTTGCTGAAAGCTTAACCTTTACAAAGCGCTTTTCTTCTTCAATCCAGATTCTTTTTGTATGGAGGTTCGGCTCAAAACGGGTACGGACGTGGTTGTTCGCATGGGAAACCGTATTGCCGTACTTAGGTCTTTTACCGGTCAGTAAACAAACTTTAGACATGGTGCTATCAATTGGTGTTAAAAAAACGTCACGGAATATAACAATAGTTTTACAAACCGGAAACGTATTGTTTCAAGGCCGGATACCGACAGCGCAAACCATCATTGATATGACATAGAGCAGTGTGCCGAAGGAGTTATACCATACTGCTTTTTCCCTTGGATTTGCAATCAGGATTTTCTGCATCGGCAGCTGAGCGACCAGAAGAATCAGGGCAATCACGGTCGTGGTCATTGATCCTTTCAGCAGAAGAATGGATATGGCTGCAAGCTGGGCTGCATCCATTACAACAGAGGCAAGTATCGCAGCTTTCTTCTCACCGAGCTGCACCGGAATTGAGGCAACCTTGCGGATATTGTCGCCAACAACTGATTTAAAGTCGTTCAGCGTCATTATACCGTGTGCTCCGAGTGAAAAAATAATGGCTAAAGCAATGGTTTCCCTTGAAGGGATGCCTTGTGTAATGGAAAAACTGCCAGTCAGCCATGAGACTCCTTCATAGGCAAGGCCGACAATAAGATTGCCGAACCATCCGTTTCTTTTAGCCCTGATAGGCGGGCCGGAGTATGCGTGCGACATGAGCACACCGACAAAAGCAATGACGACCACATAGGGGTGAATGGAGAGCGCAACAAGAAAGCCTGTAATGATCAGGCCGAAGGTAATAAGCCAGCTGGCAGATTTTGATATTTTACCTGCAGGGATTGGACGGTCAGGTTCATTGATGGCGTCAACTTCACGGTCAAAGTAGTCGTTCATGGTCTGCGACATAGCGCACATGAGCGGTCCGGCAAGAAGAATGCCTCGAAGAAGAATAGACCAGTTTGCGGTAATGCCTTCACCGGTTGAAACGACACCACAGGCAAACGCCCACATGGGCGGGAACCAGGTGACCGGTTTCATGAGCGGAAGGATAGCGGAAGGCTCAATGCGGAATCCTGGCTTGTTGACGTTATCCAGAGCCTTCTGGATGGCCTTTTGCCTGGCATCGCTTACTCCTGACAGGCGAAGCTTGTCGGAGATGTTCTGATGCATTTCAGGGTTTAGCGTGTCGCGTCCGTTCATGGGCAATAATGATTCTCACTTCGGCTCGAAAACAAGGCAGTTAGTATACAAGTTTTTTGATAAAAAGATAAGGATTTAGTTCATGCCCGCAGAGTATCGTCGAGAGAGTTCAGCATTTATTTGCAGAATCGTAGTAAACCTTTTTTCGGTTTGACCACTTTCCAGAGCCTCTTTTGCTAAAATAAAGCCTTCCTTGATGCAGGGTACTTTTCCCGAAACATAACAGGCCATTGCAGTGGTGTAAAGGGATGCATCCATGTGTGCTGCAGGTGCACTCCCGTCAAGGATACGGCGGATAATAAGTGCGTTTTCGTCCCGGTCTCCACCCTGGATCTCCGATAATGCATGTCTGGTCAATCCGAAGTCTTCAGGATGAACTGTATGCCGGGTGACAGAGCCGTTTTCGATTTCTATAATATAGGTTGGGCCGTTAAGGCTTGGTTCATCAAGCGCTACGCCTTCTTCAGTCATGGAATGAACAACCATTGCGTGGCGGGTGCCTGTCTGTAACAGCACTTCAGTATAGAGTTCCATAAGTTCAGGTTTGAAAACACCCACAAGCTGCCGTTTTGACCGGGCTGGATTAATGAGAGGCCCCAGAATGTTGAAAATCGTTCTTATGGCCAGTTCGCGGCGTATATGGGCTACCTTTTTCATTGAAGGGTGGTAGAGGGGAGCAAAAAGGAAGGCGAATCCTGTTCGTTCAAACAGCTCTTTTGTTGCTTCCGGCGGAAGATCGATAACGAAGCCGAGTGCTTCAAGAACATCAGCGCTGCCGCAATTGCTTGTTACTGAACGGTTACCATGCTTGGCAATGCTGACACCGGCACTGTTTGCAATAATTGATGCGGTCGTTGAAATATTAAAAGTGCCGGCATGATCACCTCCTGTGCCGCAGGTATCGACAGCGTCATCATCAAGCACAATCGTGTCTGCCTTCTCGATAAGGCTGTAATATGCGCCTGTGACTTCCCCGGGAGTAACCCCTTTTTGTTGAAGGAGTGCGAGCAATGCGGCTATGACAATTTCGGAAAACCGGCCATCCATAATGCTGTTCATGCAGAATGTCATTTCTTCCTGCGAAAAATTGTCGCCTTCAAGAAGCTTTTGCAGTAACTTTTTTTGAGGCATGAAGCAGATTGGTTGGCAAATAAGTGCGAATATTCGTAAATGTAAATAATAAGAAGAATTGCTTGTATTGTAAAAGACTCATTACAGATGCTCCGTAATTTCCAAGAATATATTGCAACTTATGGATATTAAACAGATAACCCCATACAGCGAAAAAGCTCTCGGGATGGTTCTTGCGAAAATGATGAGTCGGGCACTTGACTCCTGTATTGTTACCGATCTTTCTGTTATCCGCTGGCTTACCGGTTTCAGCGGTTCAAATGCAAGGCTGGTTGTTACCCCTGAAAAAAGCTGGTTGTTTACGGATTTCAGATATAAAGAGCAGGCCAGTCGTGAGGTTGAATATGCCGAAGTGGTTATTGCAGCTGACGGATTTTCGGCAGAGCTTGCATCAGGTCGATATCCCCTTGGAGAAACGGTTGGGCTCCAGTCTGATAAAATCACATGGCACGAAGCCTCTCAGCTTATTGAACAGCTTCATGGTAAACAGCTGGTAATACCTGTTGATTCTTTTTTCGATGAGTTCAGGATGATCAAGCATGAGATTGAGCTTGTGAAGATGCGTCGAGCTGCTGAAATCAGCGAACTGGTATTGGCAGAAGTGCTTACCATGATTTCACCATCTGTAACGGAACTTGATATTGCTGCTGAAATTTCTTTTCAGCATAAAAAGCTTGGGGCAGATAAAGACTCTTTTGAGCCTATAGTGGCCGGTGGTCCCCGATCTGCCATGCCTCATGCCCGGCCGTCAAGGGCTGTTTTCAAGTCAGGAGAGCTGATTGTTATCGATATGGGATGTGTCTATGAAGGATATGCATCCGACATGACCAGGACTGTTGCGCTTGGTCATGTATCAACCGAAGCCCGTAATGTCTATCGAATCGTGAAAGAGGCTCAGGCTCTCGGCCTGGCTTCGACAAAGTGCGGCATGAAGGCTCAGGAGCTTGATGGCGAGGTGCGACGGTTTATTACTGCTCATGGGTACGGTAATGAGTTTGGCCACGGACTTGGTCATGGTGTAGGTCTTGAGGTGCATGAGGAACCAAGGATCAGCCTGAAAGGGGAGTGCATACTGAAGGAGAATATGGTTTTTACTATTGAGCCTGGGATCTATCTGCCGGGAAAATTCGGGGTTCGTATAGAGGATACGGTGGTGATGGGGCCGAATGGTGTTACTCCGTTTCAGAGCTTCAGTAAAGAGCTTATAGAATTATGATTGTTTAATTTTCTTCTGAGAGCATGGAGAGTAAGTATTGCATGGTTATTACCACTGCTCCTGATCGGGAGGAAGCTGAAAACCTGGCGGACGGTATTCTTGGCAATCGTCTCGCGGCCTGCGTGCAGTTGAGTGATATCAGGAGTTTTTTTCTATGGGAAGGAACAACGCAGAAAGAGAGTGAAGTTGCTCTCTATATCAAAACCACAGAAGCGTGTTACAGTGATCTTGAAGCCTATATTCTTGAACACCACTCCTACGATGTGCCTGAAATTATAAAGCTGCCCGTAACCGGCGGATTGCCCGCTTATCTGAACTGGCTCGACTCAACTACCGCTTCGCCGAAAGCCTGAACATTCAGGATGGCAATCAACCACAATATTTCAGCCTGTCAGCTTCGCTGAAGCAAAGCTCTGATGTCAGCGGTGAAGGATGCCATGACGAGCAAGGGGCTGGCGTTGCGTTCGATGGCGCGGATTGCATCTTCGGTGATGGTTGATATCTGGAAGAAATCAGGATTGGGAAAGTTATGAGCAAAACGGTCAATAGCATCGCTGATGTCCGGATTGTTCAGTTCCTGAAAGTCGGGTTTGATCCGGCGGTGGTTGACATCCTGAAAGAAGAGCAGGAGAGCGGCAAGAAAAAGTGAGAGTTCACTCCGCGAAAGGTTTTTTGCGTTTTGTTCGCATGCAGTGATGGCTTCATGGAAGCGGCTTGGTGTCAGCACCAGACGAAGGTAGTCGAGCGCCTGGTTGCGAAGCATAATGGTTGCTGTTTCCGACTCTGTGCTGTCGCGGCTGTTGATAAGCTCCCATGCAAGGCGAAGGTTTCCTCTTGAAAAACTTACAATAAAGCTCAGTTCAGGCTCCTTGATTTCCGGACGGTTTTCCTGCAGCCAGAGCTTAAGTTCTCCTGCTGTAACCCGTGAAAATTTGATGGCCTGGCATCGTGAGCGGATTGTGGGCAGCAGGGCTTCAGGTCTTGATGAAACTAGAATAAACAGAACGTGGGGAGGCGGTTCTTCAAGGAGTTTCAATATCTTGTTGGCGGCCGAAGGGTGAAGGCGCTCTGCCTGCGAAATAATAAAAATCTTTTTACTCCCCTCTCTTGGCATAAAAGACGCCTTATGCTGAAGGGTGATAATCTGTTCTGTCAGAATTCCCATGGAGCGCTCCATGGCAGGGGAAAAATAGGGGTTCAGCTTCTTTTGTTCGATCAGTGCATCGTACCGCTCTTTTGCTTCTGTAAAGCGCTTATTCTCTTTTTTGGCTGAGTCACCCGGATCGAGCAGGGCCGATTCTACCGGGAAAATATACTCAACATTCGGATGCATGAACGACTGAATTTGCATACAGTCAGGGCATGTTCCGCAAGCTCCTTCACTTTCAGAAGCATCAGCTGATCGACAGTTGAATATGGAGGCAATTTCAAAGGCTGCTGATTCCTTCCCCGACCCTTCCGGGCCGGTGAAAAGGTAAGCATGTGCGAATCTCTCTGTTTCAAGCGCTTTCCGAAGGGTTCGGATTTGCTGTTTCTGACCAATAATGTTTTTCCAGCTCATGCCTCTCTTGCCGGCCTCAGATAAAGGTCAGCCAGTTGTATGGGTCTTCACCGGTCTGAACGATTTTCAGGTACGCATGCTGCAGTGCTTCGGTAATAGGGCCGCGTTTTTCATTACCGATCGGGTACTTGTCGATACTTCTGACCGGGGTTATCTCTGCTGCTGTTCCGGTGAGAAAAACTTCATCGGCAATATAGAGCGCTTCACGGGGAATAAGCGTTTCGCGAACTTCATAACCAAGCTCTTTTGCTATATGCATGACGGCGTAACGGGTAAAACCCGGTAAAATCGATTGTCCTGACATTGGGGTATAAATGATGCCATCACGAACAACAAAAATGTTTTCACCGCTTCCTTCGGAAACATAGCCATTGACATCGAGAGCGAGTCCTTCGGCGTAGTCGTCCATGACGGCTTCCATTTTGATGAGCTGCGAATTCAGATAGTTCCCCCCTGCTTTTGCCCATGCAGGCAGCGTGTTTGGAGCGGGCCTGCTCCATGATGATACACGGACATCGACGCCATTTTCAAGAACATCATCTCCAAGGTATGCCCCCCATTCCCATGTGGCGATGGCGACTTCGATAGATGCCCGGTGTGGATTTACTCCGACAGCTCCTTGCCCACGGTATACCAGCGGACGGATATAACAGGCTTTGTGACTGTTGGCGTGAATGATATTGATGACTGCGTCTTTAAGCTCCTGTTTGGAGTAGGGGATTTCGATGCGGTATATTTTCGAAGAATCTCTAAGACGTTTAATGTGTTCGTCCAGAAAAAGCACTGCAGAACCCTTCAGGGTATCATAGCAGCGTATTCCTTCAAAGGTCGATGAACCGTAGTGGACAACATGAGACAGAATGTGGATTTTTGCATCAATCCAGTCAATCAGTTCTCCATTCATCCAGATTTTAGCGGTCTTGTTCATAGTGCAGGCGTTGGGTGTTAAAACTTAAGCAGTATTACCTCTCAAAGATAGCTTGTTTTGAGTTTTTTAAAAGGCAATGCAGGCGTTTTTCTTCAGTTTCAGGGCTTTTGAACCTTTGAAACTGAGAAATATAAAAAGCCCCCGCAGATTCTTTGCAGGGGCTTTCTTACTAAGATAAACCGTTTAGTAAATTCGCTCGTAAACCCCTTCAACTTCACGGAGAATCGGTTCGTAGGCTACTGGCTTGCGCCCGAAACAGATGCCGAGTGACTCGTACATGGCTACATGTTCAAGGTCGACATGGCGTTGCACGATGGCTTTGCTCGATTCTATGAACTCAACCTTGCGGCCCCTGACCTTGGAGATCGTAACGCCGGATTTTCCATCAAGAAGCAGGAGTATGGCTGCAGCACCGGCTTCAAAACCGAAGTTGATGTCGTATGCTGAAGAGTTCCCCGAGCGGACAAGGTGACCGGGCTGGATGACTCGTACTTCTGGGATTTCGTAAATTCCCTCTACAAACATGCCGGTCTCTTTCATGAAAATCGGTATGGCCGGATCAGCTTTCAGTTGTTTCTGGATTTGCTGGGCGGTGAATTTTCCGGCTCCGGCAAGTTTTTTGTGTCCAAAGGCATCAATCCCTGCGGATTCATCAACAATATCGCTGCCATCAGCGTTTTTAAGGCCTTCTGCCACAACAATGGTGTAGGTTCCGCTATGGACATCACTTTCTCTGATTCTTCTGGTAAAGCGCTCGGCGAGGTGTTCGTAAACAACATTCCAGTCAGCAGGAATTTCAGGTATAAGAATACAGTCGGCTTCTGCTGCTATACCACTGCGAAAAGCAGTATGACCGGCATAACGGCCGAATACTTCTGTGACCAGCACCCGGTTGTGAGTTTTGCCCGTTGTTTTCAAGTCGTGTACAAACTGCGCTATGCGGTTGATGGTGGAGTCACCGCCGACTGAGTAGGTCTGGAGGTCAAGATCCATGGTTTTCGGCGCGTGGATACACTGAATCCCTTTCTGGTTGAGATCAACCATGACACTGCCTGAATCGTCACCACCGCTGATAATCAGTGCGTCAAGGTCGAATTTTTTCATCCCGGCCTTGATACGGTTGTACTTGTCTGGGTTGCTTATCGCTTTGATTTTAACTCGGGAATGTCCAGCCTCAGAACCGGCAAAACTGGCGTCGAAACGATCGAGACGTTCCTGGTCAAGCCTGACAATTTTATCCTGGTCGATAAGGTTGTATAATCCGGCGTATCCGTTAGGAATGATATAAAGCTCAAGGTCTTTCGACAGAGCCATCATTGCTGCGCCTTTCAGTACAGCATTGAGTCCTCCACAATCTCCACCGCTGGTAAGTATGCCAATTTTTTTCACAGGTATGCTCTCCTATTCAAAGCTAATGTTAGTAATTAACGGCCAAATTTATTTATTTTTCGGGAAATGATCTCTCCTGATTATGGCTTTTAAAATAGATTATTTTTACTTGATTTTTCAACAATAAGCCTCAAAATTATCGAACAACCGATTTTCCAGGAAAAACCAGAAATGCATATTTCGTAATGAATTACCTGGATCAGGCAAGGATTGCCTTTGTTCATCTGAGAGAAAGAAAGCGACAAACTATTCTTACTGCTCTTGGGGTTGCTGTAGGCTCTGCAATGCTGGTAACTACCATTTCTGTTGCAAGGGGGTCGTCATCGAATGTTATTGCTAAAGTTATTGATACTGCCCCCCATGTGCTTATAAGCGCTGAAAGGGTTGTTCCGCTTATCCCGGAAAATCTTGTCAGGCAGAATGCTGCTCTGGTTGCAATGGTGACCAAAAATATTACTCTGAATCAACAGGAAGTCATCAAAAATTATACCGGAGTTGTCGAGAGCATTCGGCCAGTGGAAGAGCTTCGAAGCATTTCTCCCTTTGTACTCAGCAAGCTGTTGGCACGCAATAAAACCCGATTTACTGCCTGTGTTGCCCGGGGCGTTGTTCCTCGTCTTGAAGCAGATATTGCCGGCCTGCAAAAGAATCTGATTGAAAAAAACTCTCTTGAAGAGCTCGCCTATACTCCGAATGGTATCCTTCTCGGTGATCTCCTTGCTAAAAAACTTAATGCCGGCTACCGTGACCGTATCGTCCTTGTGACAAAAAACAGCGAGGAGTTTCCTGTAACGATAGTGGGGCGCTTCAGCAGCGGGTTTAATGTTAAGGATGAGCGTGAGGCGTATGTCAATCTCTCACTTGCGCAGAGAATGGAGGGGATTGCTTCGAATTCGGTGACAGGTATCGGGCTGAGAACAGCGCATGTTGATCGTGCAGCCCGGACGGCAGCTCAAGTGCAGGAGTTGAGCGGATACAAAAGCGAGAGCTGGGATGAGACCAACAGGAACGTCATTGAGTTTTACAACCGTAATGCAGTGATCACCCTTGTACTTGTGGGTTTTGTTTTTGTTGTTGCCGGGCTTGGTGTCTCATCTGTCATGACCACGGTGATTCTGCAAAAGGTTAAGGATATAGCTATTTTACGTTCGATGGGAATGCAGGCAGGAAGCATCACCCGGATTTTTATGCTCGAAGGGTTTATGATCGGCGTTCTCGGCGTGGCCATAGGAAGCCCGATCGGGCATGTGATTTGTCATCTTGTTGACTCAATCCGTTTCGAGGCAAGTACTGCAGGAGTCTTGAAGAGTGACAGGATTAACATCATTGAACAGCCTGAAGCTCACATCATTGTAATCGTATTTGGCATACTTATAGCTGTGCTCTCATCCTGGAACCCGGCAAGAAAGGCTACACGCTATTTGCCGGTCAGGATTCTCAGGGGTGAAGTCGGTGCTTAGACGGAGCGGATAATGCATACAGCATGAGCTGCAGCTCCCTCTTCACGTCCTATATAGCCGAGTTTTTCGTTTGTGGTGGCTTTGACCGATACTGTTCCGATTTCAACACCAAGACAGCGTGCAATGTTTTTGCGCATTTCAGTAATGTAGGGAGCGATTTTTGGTGCTTCAAGAAGCAGCATGGCATCGATGTTCATAATCTGGTAACCATTTTTTTCAAGAAGCTTTCCAACATGTTTCAAGAGAATCATGCTGTCGATATCCTTGAATTCCTGGCTTGTGTTGGGGAAGTGAAGGCCAATGTCGCCCAGTGCAGCCGCACCAAGCAGAGCATCGCTGACAGCATGAAGCAGCACATCGGCATCGCTGTGCCCGTCAAGTCCTTTGCTTCCGGGGATATGAACACCACCGATCACAAGTTTTCGGCCTTCAGCAAAAGGGTGTACATCAATACCAATTCCAATGCGCATGGTTTCAAGGTTTTAAGGGTTATTACAGCCGGGTTTCAAAGATAGAATAAATCGGGAAAAATCAGAACCTCGATAGATGAAGTGCATCAGAAAAACCTTAAAATTAAATGTGGATTTTTTAGAGACAGAGCGAAAGGAGGAACTCTATGATCTTTTCACAAGTGCAGCGTTTTTTTTGGATGTGTTCCGGAACTCCGGTTACAATCATTGAAAAATATCCAACTGAACACAGCAAATATTTCGGCATAGGGGCAACAATCTTCTTTACAGCGCTCTTTGCAGCGTTGTCTGGAGGATATGCGCTCTATTTTGTTTTTGCCGGAAGTGTTTTGGGGGAGCTGTGGGCACTGGTTTTTGGCCTTATATGGGGGGTGGCGATCTTGAATCTTGATCGTTCAATTGTTTCAGGGATCAATAAGACCTCCAAGGGGATGAAACAGTTTCTTCAAGCCTCTCCCAGGCTGGTGTTTGCTCTGCTGATTGCCATTGTCATAGCACGTCCTCTTGAGTTGAAAATTTTTGACAAGGAGATTCATGAACAGCTTCGGGCTCGCTATCTTTCAGAGCAGAAGGAACGGATTGTTAAAGTCCAGCAGTCATTTACTGAGAAATATTCCCTTGAACTGACTCAGATCAAAACCTATCAGGAAGAGTACGATAAACTCAGCAGTGAGGTCAGCCGGTTACGCGAGGAGCTGAAGCAGGAGGTCTTCGGCTCCCGGACTTCAACCACGTCCGGAGTGGAGGGATACGGTACCTATGCAAAAAACAAGGAACAGGTTGTAACGGCCAAGCAGGTGCGGCTTGAATTTCTTGCTTCTCAGCTTGCCGGGCTTCGTGAATATATGAATCGCCAGAAAACAGCTGAGGGGATTAACAATCAGATGATGCTGACTGATAACAGGCTTGATGCCAGAGCCGCGCAAGCTGGTTTTGCCGACAGAAACTGGGCACTTGGCGAGTTGACTCATTCGTCGAGTGATGTGAGCCGCTCTTCCGCTAATGCGATTTTATTTATCACTCTGCTCTTTGTTGTCTTTGAATGTGCGCCTCTTATTGTCAAGCTGCTTGCTGATGCAGGGCCCTCAGATATTGAAATAAAAGAATCAGAGTCGCGAATCATCTCGCAGTTGACCAATAGATCATTTCTATCACGTAACAGACCCATTCGTGAGTACCGGTTCATGGGTTCGAAAATCGGCGGTCGGCGTCTCAGAAAATATGTTTCCAATAAACGGGGATGGGGGCGATGATTCTACTCTGTTATCAGGCTTCCCCTGTATTCGCTCAGCGTTGTCGCACCGGGAGTTGAGAAGTATTGTTCAATTGCAGTGGCGACCTGTTCGCCGATATCAGGGTAGACAAAGTTCATGGTGCCGATCTGCACCGCCGTCGATCCTGCAAGGATAAACTCCATGGCATCCTCAAATCCTGCAATGCCGCCCATGCCGACAATCGGTATGGAGACTGCCTTGAAGACTTCCCATACTTTTGCAAGGGCAATCGGTTTTATAGCCGGGCCTGAGAGTCCGCCTGTAATGTTTTTCAACAGTGGGCGGCGGGTTTTGTAGTTAACCGCCATGCCGACAACAGTGTTGATGAGTGAAACCGAATCGGCACCGGCTTCCTGGGCGGCAAGGGCAATGGTGCTGATGGAGGTGACGTTCGGCGTCAGCTTTATCATCAAGTGGCGAGGAGTAATTTTACGCAGTTCCGAGACAATTTCAAACGTCGCATCCCGGCTGACACCCATAATCATGCATTCGCCTTTCACATTAGGGCACGAGAGATTGATCTCATAGCCGCTGAGGCCTTCGACGCCGTCAAGCCTCGATACTACTTCCAGGTAGTCATCAATAGAGCGTCCGGCTATATTGACAATAACGGCAGTATCAAGTGTGCGGAGAAACGGCACTTTCTCAGAAATGAACCTTTCAACCCCGACATTGGCCAGTCCGATGGCATTGATCATTCCTGATGGAGTCTCAGCAATACGACGGGGGGGATTGCCTGTTCTCGGTTCAAGGGAAATAGCCTTGGTTACAATCCCGCCGATTTTGGAGAGGTCGCAGAGCTGACTGAGTTCTTCCCCGTATGAAACTGTTCCCGATGCAAGGAGTACCGGTGATTTTAATTCAAGTCCACGGCCGAGTGATACTGCCGCGCGGGTTACAGGTTTGGCGGTTCCGTGTTGGCTCATGGTATTTCGGTGCTTACATTTCCCTGACCGGTATTGTTCCAGTCAGGGATTAAAAGAGCTGCGGCTGTTTGTGGCGTATCGTCCGGTTATCTGTTCAGATAATACTTGGTTGCATAGTCCCTGACCATCCTGTGTGTATTGTATTCAGGTGCAATTGTTGCTATGGCACTACGGATTTTATTGATCCATTTTACAGGGATGTTCTTTTCGTTGCGTTCGTAATATGCCGGAATAATCTGGTTTTCAAGAACCGAGTACAACTGTTCCGCATCAAAACTATCCTGTTCTTCATGGTTTTCAAACGATTCACCGTTGCCGATAGCAAAGCCGTTCTCGCCGTTATAGGCTTCAGGCCACCAGCCATCGAGAACGCTGAAATTCAGTCCGCCATGCAGAACAGTTTTTTCGCCTGATGTACCGCTTGCTTCCATAGGTCTTACCGGAGTGTTCAGCCAGACGTCAACACCCGATACCATCCGTTTTGCAACACCTAGATTATAGTTTTCAAGGAAAACAATCTTGCCGCTGAACTCTGGCCGGCGTGAGTGGTGTACAATCTGGCGGATGTAGTCTTTTCCTGCATCGTCATGCGGATGTGCCTTTCCGGCAAAGACTATCTGCAGTGGTCTTGAAGAGTGATTAATGATTTTGTCAAGACGTTCAAGATCTCTGAACACAAGAGGAGCGCGCTTGTAGGTAGCAAAACGTCGTGCAAATCCTATAGTGAGATAATCAGGAGAGAAGGTGTTTGTGCTCGCACGCAAGGCATCGTATTCGCTGTAGATTGAATTTCTATGCTGGTGAAAAAGCTGGTTGGTCAGATACTTGTCCATGAAGTCGATCAGATTACGCTTCAGGCTGTAGCGTAAAGACCAAAGCTCCTCATCGGTGACTTTTGCGAGCACGGCTTCAGCAGCCTCGCGTGAAAGACTCATCTCATCAACGCTGCCTGTGAATTTTTTCCAGAAAATGTCAGTCAATCCACTGGTCCAGCTGCTGGCGTGGACACCATTGGTGATATGTCCGATAGGAACCTCTGCAACCGTTTTGCCGGGAAAGAGGTGCTGCCACATAACGCGGGAAACTTCTCCGTGAAGTTTCGAAACACCGTTTGCAGATCGCGACAGATTCAGAGCCAGCACTGTCATGGTGAACAGCCCGTATATATTACTCAGGTCTTCTGCTCCAAGTCTCATCAGATCATCAAAGTTCAAGCCGATCGTCGTAAGGTACTTGTCGAAGGTGTAATGCATCATGTCGCTTGAAAAGCGGTCATGGCCGGCAGGTACGGGAGTGTGTGTTGTGAAAACGCAGAGTGAGCGGACTGTATCTATTGCTTCTTGTTTCGTAACTCCTTTTCTCAGCTCCTGGGCGAGCAGTTCAAGCGTGAGAAATGCCGAGTGGCCTTCGTTCATATGATAGACTGTCGGTTGTGTGCCGAGCTGCTCAAGAAGCTTTACGCCGCCAATTCCGAGAATAATTTCCTGGTTGATGCGCATGTTCTGGTCGCCGCCATAGACTCTGCAGCAGATATCACGATAGTGGGGCTCATTGGCCGCAATATTGGTATCAAGCAGGTAGAGAGTTGCTCTGCCGACCTGCAGTTTCCATGCCTGGGCATATACTTCACTCTGCGCTATATTGACCGTTATGATAAGGTCAGAGCCATCCGGAGCAGTCACTTTCTCTATAGGCAGGTTTTCAGGGTGCTGGAGCGGATAATCCTCTTTCTGCCATCCGTCCTGATTGAGGCTCTGACGAAAATATCCTTCTTTATAAAACAAGGTGATGCCGATAAAGTTGATGCCCAGATCGCTGGCCGATTTCAGATGGTCACCTGACAGGACACCGAGTCCGCCTGAATAAATTCTTACGCTTTCATGAATACCGAATTCCGCACTGAAATAAGCGACAGGTTTCTCTGTAATTTCCCTGGCATTGTTCGCCGCCCAGGTATTCTTGTCGTTCATGTAGGCTGTAAACCGTGCATAGACGCGATCGATTTTATCGCCGAATTCACCGGTACAGCGGGCTACCAGTTCATCATTTGATATATGACGTAACAGTTCAACCGGATTATGATTATTTCTTTCCCAGAGAAGTGGTGAGAGTTCTTCAAAAATCTGTTTTGCTTCCGTATCCCAGGACCACCATAAATTTCTTGTCAGTGCTTTAAGGGAAGTTATTTTATTTTGCATAATTGAAACGTGGTAATGATTGTGCTACTGCGTCAAGTGGATGAAAGACAGTATCAAAGAAAATTATGGCATCTTTTTCATTTTACATGAATAGGCGCCAGATGTAAAAAAGCATTGGCCAATTTACAGTTTTAGAATTAAAAACCGCAAGTCTCATAAAAATTGATTAAAGACGCAGTAAAAATAGCGCACATATCGGATCTTCATATTTCCGGCATGCAGGATCGCCGTCAGCTTGAAAGCCTTGATTATCTGTTCGATCATTTCAACACCACAGGGTATGATCATCTTGTCATTTCAGGCGATCTCAGCAATAGCGCCAATCAGGGCGATTGGAAGATAATCCGCCAGAAACTGGAGAATCACGGACTTTATCACTGGGACAAAACCACCGTTATTCCGGGAAATCATGATCTGATTCATCTTGAAGAGGAGATGCGGTTTTATAATGCGCTGAATCCTCTTCCCCGAGTGAGAAAAAAAGCTTTTGACCGCCGGGTTTTAGAATTCTGCATCTTTTTTCAAGAGCTGATTACCGGTGAAGAGCGGGGAGATAACGCATTTCCATTTCTTAAGATAATAAACTATTCATCGGTCAGGATTGCTCTTGCAGCTCTCAACTCGGTCTATCCATGGTACCCTGCCGATAATCCACTTGGAGCCAGAGGTTATATTAGCCCAGGTCAGCTTAGAGCCATCAGCGCTCAAAGTGTTCTTAAGTCTTTGGAAGATTGTGTTGTTATCGGGCTTTGCCATCATGCGTATAAAGTTTACGGCACTGATTCTCCCATTGACCAGGCTTTTGACTGGACCATGGAGTTGAAAAACCGTGATGAATTTCTTTCAGTCATGAAGGTCATCCATGCAAAACTGGTTCTGCATGGCCATTTTCATCGCTTTCAGAATTACGAGGTTAACGGTATAACCTTTATAAATGGAGGAAGTTTTCGATACAATCCACACTGCTACAGTGAACTGGTAATCGATGGCGAGGGGGGACGCACTCAGAGGTTTGTCACGCTTTCGCCCTGAACAAAATAACAGTAACAATTCAGCTCTTGTTCAAGGGAGCCAAATTGTTACTGTTCTTTCCTTTTGATCGGTATATCTCAGCTCTGGCCTCTTCGTGCAAGCTGGCGATCCATCATAATCAGGGCATGTCCCTTTTCACCTGCCATTTTCAGGGTTTCAAGGATTGCTGATGCTGACGCCTCTTCCTCAACCTGTTCTCCGATAAATTCATGGAGCAGCACTTGTGCGGGATAGTCTTTCTCCTTCAGCGCCAATTCATAAAGTTTGTTGATGAGCGCTGTTATTTTCCGTTCATGTTTGAGCACTTCTTCGAAGAGGGCAGTAGGTGACTTGAATTCCAAAGGAGGCTGTTCAATTTTTTGAAGCTCAACACGACCGCCTCTTTCGTTGACGAATTTGTAGAGTTTCATGGCATGGCCTGATTCCTCTTTGGTCTGGATTTTCATCCAGTTTGCAAATCCTGGAAGGTTTTGCGACTCTGAAAAAGCCGCCATTGAAAGGTAGAGATATGAAGACGACAGCTCGTGATTGATCTGATCGTTGAATGCTTTCTGAAGTGTTTTGCTTAGCATGGAAGCTTCTCCTCAAGATTGAATTTGTTTTTGTTCCAGTTTATTAACAAATCAACGAGGGTAAAGCTGTATTAGTTTCTCGTATTCTATCGGTTCTCTTTCATGTAACTGCGGATTCTTTCGGCATGATCGCAGTCTTCCTGATTGAGCTGTTTGAAAATAGTTGAGGATAAGGAGTTTGTCGGGCTGTCAAGAAACTGCTGAAAATGGGATTCACCTGCTGCCAGTTCAAGATCCAGTGCGATTTGTAATGCTTCATTTTTTGATGGCGGTGTATCCGAAAACGTATTGATCAGAGCAGTAATCTTTACGTTGGTATCGATAAGGGATTGCAGATCTGTTGATAACAGGTTGTCAGGAAAAAATTCCAGAGGCTGAGGTTGCTTTTTCTCCTGCAGAAGCAGTGACGCGTGTCCTTGTTCCTCCATTGCCAGTTCCCACCAGAAATCTTCATCCTCAAAAAAAGAGTCATGAAAAACGGTGTAGAGTTTTGCAAGGTTCAGTTCCAGCTTTATGGACTCGTCAAGATGTTTTTGCAGTGTTGCAGGCATGGCCGGTACATTTGTTTAAAGCGTTACTTGTTGCGGTAGGAAGCGTATTCCTGCAGACTTTTAACACCGAACTCCTGATGGCGGATACAATCAATCGCCTGTACTGATGCCTCGGCCGCTTCGATGGTGGTTACAAAGGGGACATTGCTCAGAACCGATGCAGCGCCGATAGCCTCTTCATCATGCAGGGCTTTTTCGCCTCTTGGGGTGTTAATGACAAAGTTGATCTTACCATGCTTGATAATATCAAAAATGTTCGGTCGTCCTTCCTCACCCACCTTGTAGACTTTTTTGCACTCAATGCCGTTATCTATAAGAAACTGGTGCGTGCCAGCTGTGGCAATCAAATCGAAGTCCATGCGGTAAAGTGCTTTTGCAATGGCAAGGATGCGCTGGTTTTTATCCTGATCGTTGACACTGATGAACACCGATCCGGAAAGAGGGAGCTGCATGCTTGCTGCCTGATAAGCCTTGGCAAAAGCCTCAGGGAACTCATCGGCAAGGCTCATTGCTTCACCGGTCGAGCGCATTTCAGGGCCGAGATAGACACCTGATTTAACAAACTTGGAGAATGGGAATACCGGTTCCTTGATGGCCATGTGCTTCATGCCAAGTTCATCGCAATCTTTCAGGTCGTACTCTTTACGCAGGTCACTGAGTTTCTCACCAAGCATGACCCTGGTTGCAATCTTTACAACAGGTATTGCAGTTGCCTTGCCCACAAAAGGTACTGTCCGGCTGGCTCTTGGATTAACTTCAATAACATAGACACTCTCGTTCTGCACAGCATATTGTATGTTCATCAGTCCTACCACCTTCAGGTTTGTCGCCAGGATGCGGGTATAGGCCTTCATTGTGGCAATGACATTCGAGCTGATGTTGTGATAGGGCAGAATGGAGGTTGAGTCACCGCTGTGGATGCCTGCTGCCTCAACATGCTGCATGATGCCGCTGATAACGCAGTCAGTAGTATCGGCGATGGCATCAATGTCGAATTCAACGGCTGTTTCCAGAAAACGGTCAATCAGCAGGGGATATTTTTCGGTAATAAAGAGAGCTTGATCGACATACTCTTTGAGCGAATCGTCATTGTAGACAATTTTCATAGCACGTCCCCCAAGAACATAGCTTGGGCGGACAAGAGCAGGGTAGCCGATTCTTTTCGTGATTGTTTTGGCCTCTTCAAAGCTGATGGCCGTTCCGTATTCAGGATGGGGAATATCCAGCTCCTCAAGCAGAGCGCCGAATTTTTTACGGTCTTCAGCCAGGTCGATGCCTTTCGAAGAGGTACCGAGAATGGTTACACCTGCCTCATGAAGTTTTGCAGAGAGCTTGAGCGGTGTCTGGCCACCAAAGCTTACAATAACACCGAGAGGTTTTTCGTGTTCTATGATGCGAATAGTATCCTCAAAGGTAAGCGGCTCAAAATAGAGCTTATCGGCTATGTCGTAGTCAGTTGAAACAGTTTCAGGGTTACAGTTGACCATGATGGTTTCATAACCTGCCTCTTTGAGAGCAAACACAGCCTGGACACAACAATAGTCAAACTCGATGCCCTGACCGATCCTGTTTGGCCCTCCACCAAAAATAATGACTTTTTTCAGGTTTGAGGAAACAGATTCATTTTCCTCTTCGTATGTCGAATAATGGTAGGGTGTTTTTGCATCAAATTCCGCAGCGCAGGTATCAACGGTTTTAAAAACTGACTCTATACCGTAATGTTTTCTGAGCGCTCTGATGGAAGGTTCTGCTGTATTGAAAATATTGGCAAGCTGAAAATCGGAAAACCCGTTTTGTTTGGCTTGCAGCAGCCTCTCTTTCGGGAATTTCCGGGAAAGGTCAATAATCTCCTGTGTCAGGTCGGAAGCTTGGATGGTCATGCAGTCTCGATAGTTTTAAGAAGCTTCAGGATATAGCTGTACTAAGGTAACAAATCACCTGTTTATTAAAAACCGGTGCATTATACAAAAATGCTCATGCTTCTCAAAGTTGCCCTTTACCACTCTCTCTTGTTCTTTTTTTGTGACCTGAAAATGGATCAGGATTTTTTTTACATTACACTGTCTTTATGTACTGTCTGTTTTGAAAAAAAGGTAAAAGGGGTATGGATAAAAAGCATTTCGATACGATTGAAGCTGCCGTAGAAGATATCCGGCAGGGTAAACTTGTTATTGTTATTGATGATGAAGACCGTGAGGACGAGGGTGATTTTATCGGTGCAGCAGACCGGGTAACCACCGAGATGGTGAACTTTATCACCAAGGAGGCTCGAGGGCTCCTTTGCGTTGCGGTTACTATGGATCGGGCAAAAGAACTGCAGCTTGATCCGATGGTCCAGAGAAATACCTCCCAGCATGAGACTAATTTTACCGTTTCAGTTGATGCAATTGCTGAAGGTGTCACTACCGGTATTTCAGTCTATGATAGAGCAATGACCATCAAGATGCTTGGTGATCCTGCTTCGAAGGCGGACGATTTTTCACGTCCCGGCCATATATTTCCCCTCAGGGCAATGGATGGCGGGGTGCTCAGGCGTGTCGGGCATACAGAGGCGGCGGTTGATCTTGCTCGTCTTGCCGGCTGCAGTCCGGTAGGCCTGCTCTGTGAAATTCTGCATGACGATGGCAGTATGGCCAGGCTTCCCGACCTTATCAAGCTGAAGGCTAAATTCGGGTTGAAGCTCATTACCATCAAGGAACTTGTTGCCTATCAGATGAAGCGCAACAAACTCGTTCACCGTGCAGTTGAGTCAAGACTTCCAACGATTTACGGGGAGTTCAGATTGATTGCCTACGAAACATTTGCAGACCACCAGAACCACATGGCTTTTGTGAAGGGGGACGTTACTACTGATGACCCTGTTCTTGTCAGGGTTCATTCACAGTGTGCCACAGGCGATACGTTTGCCTCTCTGCGTTGCGATTGCGGCAACCAGCTTGCTTCCGCGCTGAGGATGATAGAAAAAGAAGGACGTGGTGTATTGATTTATCTTATGCAGGAAGGTCGCGGTATTGGTTTGATCAACAAACTGAAAGCGTATAACCTGCAGGACGAAGGGTTTGATACTGTCGAAGCCAATGAAAAACTCGGGTTTAAAGCAGATCTTCGGGATTATGGTATCGGGGCACAAATTCTCAAAGACCTTGGTATCCGCAAAATGAAGCTCATGACAAACAACCCCAAAAAAGTGGTCGGTCTTGAGGGGTATGGTCTGGAGATTGTTGAGCGCATCTCCCTTGAGATTGCGCCTAATCCCATGAACCAGACCTATCTCGATACCAAGCGTGACAAAATGGGCCATATGATCGGGTGCTCATGTGGCAGTGGTCATCATCATCACGAATAGAGAGGAAAAAAAAGTAGTAAAACACACACACCAAAAACCGTAAACTTCCGTCAGGAAAAGGACAGAGATAGCGATGGATACTGACATCCTTCAAAGGCAGGACAAGGAGGTCTTTGAGGCTATAGCCAACGAGACAACCAGACAGAATGAAACACTTGAGCTTATTGCCTCGGAAAATTTCACAAGTCGGGCGGTTATGCAGGCCTGCGGGTCGGTTATGACCAATAAATATGCCGAAGGGTATCCCGGCAAGCGCTACTATGGCGGATGCGAATATGTTGATGTAGCTGAAAATCTTGCGCGCGACCGTGCTAAAAAGCTTTTCCGATGTGAGTATGTCAATGTGCAGCCGCATTCCGGATCAAGCGCAAACATGGCGGTTCTCTTTTCGGTCTTGAAACCGGGTGATCGAATTATGGGGCTTGATTTGTCGCATGGCGGCCATTTAACCCATGGAAGTTCGGTTAATTTTTCCGGTCAGATGTTCGAAGCTCACTCTTATGGAGTCGATCGTGAAACCGGCATCGTCAATATGAACAAGGTTGAAGAACTAGCCCTTCAGGTTCGCCCGAAACTTATCATCTGTGGCGCAAGTGCTTATTCACAGGGCTTTGATGTCAAGGCGTTCAGGGCGATTGCCGACAAGGTCGGAGCGTTTCTGATGGCCGATATTGCGCATCCTGCAGGGTTGATTGCCGCCGGTTTTCTGGGTGATCCCATGCCGCATTGTCATTTCGTTACCACCACGACGCACAAGACTCTTCGCGGGCCGAGGGGCGGTATGATCATGATGGGCAGCGACTTCGAAAACCCTATGGGTATTACCATCAAGACCAAAACCGGTTCAAGGTTGAAAATGATGTCGGAGGTGATGGATGCCGAAGTTATGCCGGGTATTCAGGGTGGTCCCCTCATGCATGTTATTGCAGGTAAGGCAGTTGCTTTCGGTGAAGCGCTCCAGCCTGAGTTCAGGGAGTATGCTGCTCAGGTGATAAAAAATGCCGCTGCCATGGCTGAAAAGTTTGTCGGTCTTGGTTACAACATCGTAAGCGGTGGGACCAAAAACCATCTCATGCTGCTTGACCTGCGCAACAAAAACGTCACAGGAAAAGTTGCCGAAAACCTTCTTCACACAGCCGGCATTACCGTCAACAAGAACATGGTTCCTTTTGACGACAAGTCACCCTTTGTCACAAGCGGTATCCGCATCGGTACTCCAGCCATGACCACCAGAGGTATGAACGAAGCCGACAGTCAGCTTATTGCCGAGCTTATCGATAAGGTTATCTCATCAGCCGAAAAGCCTGATTCAGCAGATGTATGCAAGGCAGTCAGAACAGAAATCAGAGAGCTTTGCCTGCGTCATCCACTTGAAGGATACGGCGCATTATAGTTGTTTGTTTCTGCTCGTTTGTTTTGACGTTAAAGCCCTCCTGCATTCTCATGGATTGCAAGGAGGGCTTTTGCTTTTTTTTTAAATTGGGTGGAATTTATTGTAAAAAATGTTACCACTTATCGATCCAGCAGATGGGTATGTTTTTTTAAAAAAAAAGGCTCAAGCTTTGTCGCTGATTTCAACAATCGGTTCACCACTACTAATTAATTGCAAAGCTTTTTCGAGCGAATTTTCGAGGACAGCTCTCATTTTTTGATTAGACGTATTTCCACAGGTAACCCATATAAGGTAAGGCGGTGAGCCAAACTGATCGATAAGCTTAAGGAAATCGGAGTCTTTACTCATAATAACAGCATTCGCTTCCTTTGCGGCTTCAAAGATTACTTGGTCATTAGCTTTCTGAAGACTCAGGAAACGAAGAGATTGGGCTTCGATTGTGGGAAATGTACGGTTAATCCATGCTGCAAGTGATGGTGAGAGATGTGCATCAATCCATATTGTCATGCTGCAATAACTGGATGATCCAGCTTTCGGCTTGCATATTTAAGTACAGCCAGAATGTCTTCTTTTTCGAGGTCTGGAAGTTCTTCAATAATGTCATCGTGCGAAAGTCCTGTCGCAAGTAAATCCAGGACATCGACTACTCTTATACGCAATCCTCTAATGCATGGTCTACCACCACATTGTTCTGGATTGATAGTGATTTTTTTTTGCCAGTCGTCCATAAATTTGTATCCAGGTGCGCTATTTTTTCAATCTTATGAAAATAAGATAGAGAAAAAAAGTGTAAAGTAGTTTTTGTTCAGCACAGCTTTCCAGCTCTATGAAAGGAATGAACGGCATAGGACGTTGCGGAATAATCCACAAGAATTTTTACAGGTAATAGGGGGGGGAAATGAGCACGTTAAGTGTAAGATTGCCGGATTCATTGCATAAAAAGGCAAAAGAACTTGCAGTTCTGGAAAATATATCGGTCAATCAGTTGATCAGCTCTGCTCTGGCTGAAAAGATATCTGCGCTGATGACTGAAGAGTATCTGCATCAAAGAGCTGAAAAGGGCAGTCGTGAAAAGTTTCTTCAAGCTCTATCCCTGGTAAAGACTGTTGAGCCAGCTGAACAGGATCGGTTGTAAACCTTCAGAAGACTTATGCTCAGAGCGTTTCCTTAAGTAAGGGATGTGTTCTTTATTCAGCTAAATGGGTTCAGCTTTTTTCCAGGATGCTTGTAATCATCTTCCCGAGATCTTGTGAAGTCTTTCGGATTTTTTTATCCAGCACAATTTTTTCCTTCAGAAGTTCAATCTCCTTCTCGGTATCGTTTTCAAGCCGGATCTGCTCTGTGAGCACTATTTTCTGATGGATCAACGGTTCGAGAATCAGGTTTTTGAATGCATCCAGGAACATCGTCAGACATCGTTTTGCATTATCGGCGTGAACATCAGATTGTTCGAGCCATTTATTGCTGACCGGCGGGTCAAGCAGTAAGCCGGATGCAAGATCCCTCGATTCCGGACTGCTGAAAAGGCTTATTTCGGTTGTCATGTCGATATGCTCATTTGGACTGCCTTCAATGTCATGGTAACGGCGGATCATGTGGGTGAAAATCTGCTGGGCATCCTTGTGTGGCAACTCCAGCATTGCCTCATGCGAAGCCGCAAATTCCAGTACAACATTTCCATATGCAGTGCTTTCAAGCAGCGCCTTCAAAAAAGTTTTTTCAAGAACAGATAAGTTTGCCGGCTGTTGACGTGGTGTCTGTTCAAAAGATTGGTTTTCTCTTGGAAATGATTTTTTTACCTTTTCAGCGTTCTCTTTTCCGAGCAGCTCCTTGAGGGCTAGCTGGCTGATGACAAGTTTTTCAGATAGTTGCTGGAGGTAAAGTTCCTGCTGTATACGGTCGGGGATCAGGGATATGGTGTGCGCCATTTCCCTGATGGCTTTTGCTTTTATTTCAGGGTTTGCAAAATTCTCAGATTCCATGAAAAAACGGATTTGAAAGTCCTGAAACAGCAATTTGTTCTCTTCAACGAACTGCAGAAATCCATCTCTTCCTTCACGGCGAACAAAACTGTCAGGATCATCACCCGCAGGAAGCATGACAATGAATGGGGTTATGCCCTCTGCAAGCAGCGTATCAAGGCCGGTCATCATTGACTTTTTGCCGGCAGAATCCGCATCATACATGAAGAGTACACTTTTGGTGTGACGGTGCAGAATTTTTGCCTGGTACCGTGTCAGTGACGTGCCGCATGATGCTACAGCATTTGTTATTCCTGCCTGGTGAAGCGCAAGGACATCCATATAGCCTTCCACAAGAATGGCGGATTCCATCCGCCGTATTTCATGTTTAGCCGTATTCAGGCCGTACAGAAGTTTTGACTTTTCAAACAACCGGCTTTCAGGAGAATTAAGGTATTTTGGAGTTTGAGGGTCATCAAGCAGGGTTCGCCCCCCAAAGCCTACAACCTGCCCTCCAACGGAAAAAACAGGAAATATCACCCTGCTGCGGAAGGTGTCATACCATGAGTTTCGCTGTTTATGATGTGTTACAAGTCCGAGATCAGTGAGATGTTCCTGCGGTATGCCTGCCCGCTTTGCTTCATTGAAGAGGCTGTCCCATGAGTCAGATGCATAACCAAGGACAAAGGCAGATATTGTTTTATCCGAAAGCGCGCGCTTTGTTACCAGATAGTCATGGCCGATTTTTCCCGCCTTGCTTTCGAGTGTTCTTTGAAAGAACTTCGCTGCCCAGCGAAGGGTTTCGGTGCGGCTGTCTTCAAGAGCAGGGTTTTGTTCCTTTTTTTCAGTGAACCTGCTGATATCTATTCCCGCTCGTTTGGCAACCAGTTCAATTGCTTCAGGAAAGGAGACCTTCTCCATTTCCATGACAAAAGAAAAAACGTTGCCTCCCTTGCCGGTTGAAAAACACTTGTAGATTTGTTTTTCCGGCGAAACGACAAATGAAGGAGTTTTTTCCTGCGTAAAGGGAGAGAGTGCCTTATAGTTGCGCCCTGAAGGTTGAAGTGTCAGGTAATCAGAGATAATATCAACAATGTCTGCTGCCTGACGGATATCATCAACGGTCGAATGAGGGATCATGTGCCTGGTCTTAATTCTTTATATGATTGCAGGAACACTTTTATTTATCTTTCTATTGATCGATTACTATTGAAAAATCACAAGCTTATTTACTAAATTTAACACTGTTATTTAAAAGTTGTTTTTTGCATGCCAATGCAATCAAAGTAACATAACTGCCTGCGACGGGTGGTTGCCAAGGTTTTAAATATGAACTACAGTATTTCAAATTCGCTCTCCGGTTTAATAATACCTCTTTTATCTTCTGGTCAGTCAATACAAATAAGAGTTCTATGAAACATGGTTTCTTTACGGGTTTGCTCATTGCAATAACCTATGCGGTTTCTCTGGGATTTTATTTTTGGATGGGCACCACTCCTCCGGGTTCAATGTTCCATGCAGTTTTCAATGGAGGACTGGTTGTCTCGGTACTCATGGCATTGATTATGATGGTGATTGCCTACACGGTGGAACGTATCATTTCCCTGAACAAAGCTTCCGGCAAGGGAAATATTCCGGAGTTTATCCATAGCCTCAAGCAGGATATTGACAACGGCTATATCGATCAGGCCATTGCAAAATGTGATGACCATCAGAGTTCACTGGCAGCAGTGCTTCGCGCCGTGCTTGACCGGTATAAGAAGCTCTCTCAGTATAATGTTACTGATCGGGAGAAAAAGATCAGCGAAATGGAAAAAGCTGTTGAAGAGGCAACGATTATGGAAATGCCTCTTCTGGAGAAAAATCTTGTCTCTATTTCCACCATTGCCTCAATTTCCACCATGGTCGGGCTTCTGGGAACAACGCTCGGTATGATCCGTGCCTTTGCCGCTATGGCTACCAGCGGAGCTCCTGACGCTGTACAGCTCTCACTCGGCATTTCTGAAGCTCTTTTTAATACTGCACTTGGTATTCTCGGTGGTATTATGGGTATTGTTGCCTATAACGTTTTTACCAGCAGGGTTGACCGTTTCAGCTACACCATTGATGAAGCTGCGTTCTATATCATACACACTCTAGGAACTGGTAAATCGGAATAACTGCTGATGTCGAGGATCAAGGCAAAAAGAGTTGGGTTTCGCATTGATATGACGCCGATGGTGGACGTTGCGTTTCTGCTGTTGACGTTTTTCATGCTGACGACCAAGTTTCGACCACCTGAAGTGGTCGCGATCAATCTTCCCTCTTCACATTCTGTGCAAAAGCTTCCGGAGTCAAATGTTCTGACGGTCACGGTGAGCTCTCAAAACGCCTTTTTCATGGGCGTATCTTCACAGCAGTCCCGGGAAAAAATCTTCAACTCTGTTGTGAAACCTAAGCTGACCGCTGCAGGATTGTCTGCAGGAGCAGTTGCTGATTCACTGAAAAAATTTAAACTGGCCGAAAACTTTCACGTCAATCGTGATGAGCTTGACAAATTTGTTGTCATGGCGCGTTTTGCCGATCCCAAGCTTCGACCTGTAGTCAGGGCCGATGCCGATGCCGGTTTTGAAGCAGTGAACTATGTTATCAAGGTTTATAAAAAAGCCAATCTGCTGACCTTCAACCTGATTACAGTCCTTAAAAAGGAGATACGCTGAGATATGGGTATTGTTGATTCGCCAAACGGAAATGGCCACAAAAAAAAGGGGAGAAAAGGCTCTAAACGAATCGGGTTTCGTCTCGACATGACTCCGATGGTTGATGTGGCATTTCTTCTGTTAACATTTTTTATGTTGACAACAACCTTTTCTAAATCCAATACCATGGAGATCAACACTCCTCCTGAAAAGTTGGAAGTAAAGGTTGCAGAGAACAACGTGATGACGATGCGGATTGCCGGAGATGGAATGGCGTATTGCTCTCTCGGTAATGAAGTGCCAAAAAGAATTCCCCTCTATGATGCTAATGATACCCGTCAGCTTTCGATGAGCGCGCAGTTGCGCTCGCTCTTGAAACAGCAGACTTCCAATAACCAGAAACTTGTTATTGTTGTCAAGCTCAGTGACAAGGCAAAGTATAAACAGCTTGTCGATATTATTGACGAGCTGAATCTCATGAAAATCGACCGCTTCAGTCTTGATGATTATACTGAGCAGGACGCAGTGGAAGTCAAAAGAGCTGTTTAAGCGAACGAATAAGCAAAGGAGTTCCTACACGTGGCTTCAAAATTTGATACAACACATCAGGAATTATTTCATAAAAGAGCTCTTTCATTGTCATTCGGTGAAGAGTTTCTTGATACGGACAGGTTAAGAAGTTTGCAGTACGGCAATCTGTTCCTTCGTCGCCAGGCACATCTTTTCCTCAGTCATGGAGTTGTCACGGCAATTGTCCTCCTGTCGTTTTTCTGGCTGATTACAGCCAACTGGCAGACTATTGCTTCATTGACAGGACTGTTTGATAAAGATACTCACCCGATGGTCGAGTGTTATGAAGTGGTTACCAGCGTCACGCAGCTTCCGCCGCCACCTCCCATCACAGCTCCCGAACCGGCTCCGGTGACTCCTTCGTGCGCTGTGGCGCCTCCGAATGTCGGAAAAATTAAAAAGGTCAACGAGCAGGAAGTACCTCGTGAACAGACTGTTGCCACGCAGAAAGAGTTAAAATCTGCTCTTCAGACGCAGGGTTCAGGAAGCGCAAGCGCCTCATCGGGTGATGAAGTGCCGATGTTTGTTCCCTGTGAAAAAATGCCAGGATTTCTTGACCAGAAAAAACCACTCTATCCTGAGATGGCAAGAATAGCCGGTATTACAGGAAAGGTGTTTGTCAGTGTTCTTATTGGAGAAGATGGTCGAGCCATCAAAGCAAAGGTTATGAAACGTATCCCGGCTGACTGTGATGTGTTCGATGCCGTTGCCATAAAGTCCGTCATGGAATCCCGGTACTATCCCGGTATTCAGAATGGCAGCCCGATCAAGGTCTGGTTTACAGTCCCTATCAGGTTCCAGTTGGATTGAGTATTCTGATTCATCCCGAAAGCTATGTTCAGAAATAACATTGGTAACATTGAATTTTCTTTAGATCAGCTCAATGCGCCAGCTTCAAGCGGGTGAAGTATGAAACAAAAGATCTTTTTTGTTGCGGTGGTGATGACTCTCATTTCATTTTCCATTGCAGCTGATGATGCCGGAGCTAAGGCTCCTGACAGCGAAGTGAGAATGAATATCGAACCGGGTTCCCTTCAGGAAACTGCGATCAGGGACGGATGGAAAATTGAACTGCTTGATGAGTCGAGGAGTGCCGCCGACCTGACAACTATAGAAAAGGATATCATACTGGCACTCAACATGGTCAGGTCGGATCCTGTCCGATATGCTCAGTTATATATCAAGCCAATTATTACCTCTTTTAATGGAAAGTTTCGTGTTCTCCATGGTATAACCTTGAGAACCGATGAAGGCCTTATTCCTGCAGAGGAAGTATATGGGTACCTGATTCACCATGTGCCGGTTGCTCCGGTTGCATATTCTCCGGACCTGCATCGTTCAGCCGTTGAACTGTCGTTTGATCAGTCAAAGACTGGAAAAATCGGTCATATCACTTCAATCGGAAGGAGTTACGATGTGCGGATTAGAAGTAATGGGCGATGGAAGTCAGGAGTTGCTGAAACGATTGGCTATGGTGGGAAAACCGGCCTCGACATGGTCAATAATCTGCTGATTGACGATGGTCTCAAAGATCGGGGGGATCGTTTAATCATGATGGATCCCGTGTATCATTTTGCCGGTGTCAGTGTAAAAACGCATAGCGATTATGGCTCCATTGCTGTCATTGATTATGCAGTTGCCATCGCAGATAAAATCAAAGGGTCAAAGTGATCGTGTGTAAGTGCGAAAGGCAGTAACACTCTCAAAGGTCTTGGTTACAGTTCCAATCAGGTTTCAGCTTGCTTGATTAATCAGCTGTTCTCTCTTTGTGACGGTCTGTAAAGTACCGCGAAGATAATCCATCCATAGGCAGCTACAAGGCTTATGGGACTGACAAAGAGAGCGAAAAATCCGTCAACTTCCTTTTCGAGAAACATTATCCCATAACTCCCTGCAATAACGAGTACACCAAGAGCTATCAAAATATAATTGACAGCTCCAAGTGGCATATCTGCAGCCTTTTCAGCGGCGTTAACCCGCGGTCTCTTCGGTAAAGATTTCATCAAGAGCAATTATACATTGTTGAGCCTCTTCCCTGGTGATGTTCAGTGGTGGAAGCAGCCTGATAACGTTCTGGCTTGTAGCGTTGATGATAACATGTTTCCGGAGTGCTTTTTCGACATAATATTTTGCCTCTTTATCAACCGTTACACCAATCATCAGGCCATACTGACGGATATCGAGTATTTGCGGATGACGTGCTGCAAGTTTCTGCAGCTCATCATGCATATAGTTTCCGATTTCCTTTGCGTGCTTCATGAGTTGATCTTCTTCAATAGCCTTTATCATGGCAATTCCAGCTGCACATGCTACTGGATTCCCGCCGAAGGTTGTGCCGTGGTTGCCGTAAGTGAGAACATCAGCAACCTTTTCGTTACCGATAACAGCCGATAATGGCAGCCCACCGCCAAGCGGTTTGGCAAGGCATACCAGATCGGGATCAGCATCAACATGCATATAACTGAAAAACTTGCCGGTCCTGCCGCAGCCTGCCTGAATTTCATCAGCAACGATGAGGAAGTTGTATTGACTGCGCAGTTCCTTCAGCCGGTCAATAAATTGCTGTGATATCCGGTGAATGCCTCCCTCGCCCTGAACTACTTCAATGAAAACAGCAGCTGTTTTCACAGAAACCTTCTTTTCAAGGTCTGCGATATCATTGAAGGCGATCATGCCCGTTCCTGCAAGCAGAGGGTCAAATCCATCGACATACTTTGCTTTAGCCGTCAGGGACATGGCTCCGTATGTCCTTCCGTGGAAACAGTTACTCAGTGACAGCACCTCTTTTTTGTGATCATCACCTGACCGGCCAGCCCATTTTCTTGCCATTTTTATGGCAGCCTCAATTGCTTCGGTACCACTGTTGGCAAAAAACACTTTGGAGAGTCCTGAAAGAGCAAGCAGCCTTTCAGCGAGCTCAAACTGGGGCTGCATCATAAAAAGGTTAGAGGCATGGATCAGCTTTGCTGCCTGCCCGCTTATCGCCTGCACGAGGCGTTTATCTCCATAACCAAGTGCATTGACCCCTATTCCTGCAATCATATCGAGATATCGGGTTCCATCATCGCTTACCAGCCATACGCCTTCGCCATGGGTGACCGCAATAGGAAAACGGGCATAATTATGAAAGAAAAGCTCCTGTTCGCTTTCCTGATTTATAGGCAGTGGTTTCATTCTTTATGTATTCTTCAAAAGATTGTGTTCCAGAATAACAGTGTAACAAATGCTTGATTATAATGATGAAAGACGACGCTTTCAAACATTTTTTTCCGCTTCTTTTCTGACCATAAAGACGCGAATAAACCTCCATATTCCATAAGCGCCTGTCAGGAGGGCGTAAAGCCTCAGATCATCTTTTGATACTTGAGGCAATCTATCGCTGAAAAACAGCACATACAATGCAATACCGATAAAGGCCATTGAGAGAAGGATGCCCGTGATCATCGATATTGCACCGCTTTTTATCATTCCGGCTTCTCTTTTTTTGTAAGGTTTGCACAGGTGTCAGGGTCAGGATAGAACCTCCACTCCTTGTTGACGATCAGGCGTGCACCATAACTGAACGTGAAATAGGACCATCCCCACTGCAACAGCACAAAGACCCGGTGACGGAAGCTGGTCAGAAAATAAATATGTACCAGCAGCCAGGTGAACCAGGCTAAAATGCCGTCAAACCTGATGTTTCCAAATTCCACAATGGCCTTGTTTTTTCCGATTGTAGCCATCTGTCCTTTATCGCGATACCGGAAAAGTTTTCTTGTTTTTGTTTTCAGGTCGAGTAAAATATTTTTGCCGATCGTTCGTCCCTGTTGCAAGGCAACAGGAGCCAGTCCGGGCAGTGTGTTTCCATTCTCCTGCACAAAATTCGCAAGGTCGCCGCCTACAAATATTTCCGGATGACCTGGAATGCTGAGGTCTTCTCCCACAATGATCCGACCGATCCGATCGGTTTCCACTCCGATGGTTCTTCCTATTTCTATAGCTGTTACACCAGCAGCCCAAAGTACTGTTGCCGCTTCGATCCGTTCCTTGCCGATCTGCACTCCGTTCTCATCAACGTTGCTGACCATGCTGCTAGTCCAGACCTGAACGCCGAGTTTCTCAAGTGATCTGGTTGCCTTGCTTGCAAGTTCAGGGTGAAAAGAACCAAGAATACGCGGAGCAGCTTCAACGATAAAAATCCGTGTAAGTTTCGGATCAATATTCCGATAAAATTTTGAGAGGGTATAGCGGCTCATTTCACCGATTGAGCCGGCCAGTTCAACCCCGGTCGGTCCGCCACCGACAATGACAAATGTCAGCAGTTTTTTGCGTTCTACAGGGTCTTTTGTTCTCTCAGCCCGCTCATAAGCCTCCATCACCCTCCGGCGGATCTCTTTTGCCTGAGCCAGGGTCTTCAGTCCGGGAGCATACTCTTCCCATTGATTGTTGCCGAAATAGTGATGCTGTACACCGCAGGCAAGAATAAGGTAGTCGTAAGGGATATTGCCGAAATCTGTAATGACTATTTTATTCTCGATATCGACATTGGTGACAACGCCCTTGAACACGGTAATGTTCCGGTAATTTGCCAGCATATTTCTCAGCGGCGCGGCAATATCTCCCTCACCAAGCGCAGCCATTGCCACCTGGTAAAGAAGAGGCTGGAAAAGGTGATAGTTTTTCCTGTCAATGAGGGTAACCTCAATATCCTCTTTATTGCCAAGTATCCTGGCCGCATTGAGTCCTGCAAAACCGCCGCCAACAATCACAACCTGTTTTTTCATATCCACTTTCCAACGTAACGTTTCATTAAATACATCGATGCACTCTCGTTTATTCTGCAAAATAGTAGTAATACCGAAAGAAAATGGATTAAAGTATAAAAAAGAATAAAAATCCTGCGGGTTGTACCGCAATTCTCACTGAACTCATTTTTACAAGAAGAGCTGAAGAGTAAAACAAGGTTTTGCGTTTCTTATCCGCTGTGGCCGCGGGTCACATTGCGTCAGGTGAGGCGTTCGATAATCTCCTGGTGTTTGGGAAATTTCTTGAGCAGCGTTATCCTGTCGGCAAACGCAAAGTCTCTGAATTCAAATCCAGGGGCAACGACGCAGCTGACAAGCGAAAAGCTGTCACTTTCAGGGTTTTCCAGGCAGGCGCCAAACCAGCTTTCAGCCGGCACACTCTCCTGCAGAACCTCACTGTTTTCTTCAGAAAGTCCGAGTGTAAAGCTTGATGGCTCTCCATGTTTTGGAAACATGAAAACCTTCAGGGGATCGCCTGCATGAAAGAACCATAGCTCGTCTGAATGAATTCTATGCAGTTTTGACCGATCCGAACCTTTGAGCAAATAGTAAATAGCCGTCGCATAGGAGCGAGAGCCATTGAAGGGAGTGGAAAGAGCATAAGAGCCGCTGCTGCGGTAGGTTTCGCGGTAATACCCGCCTTCAGGATGGCCTGCAAGCTGCAGGCGGTCTATCCAGTATTCAGCTTTTTGCATGGAGCCGTTCCCGGATTTTTCCGGTTTTCTGCCGGGATGCATCTGCAAGTTTATTGCGAAACTCAACGAGAGCAGTCAGCAGGTTCCCGTCTGAAAGAGCAAGGATCTGAATGGCCAGCAGTGACGCATTCCGGGCATTGTCAATACCGACGGTAGCTACCGGTATACCGGCAGGCATCTGCACAATGGAATAAAGAGAGTCCTGTCCATTAAGTTTACTGCTGAAAATCGGAACCCCTATAACCGGAAGTACGGTAAAAGCCGCCGTAACACCTGGAAGGTGCGCCGCACCGCCAGCTCCGGCTATGATAACTTTAAGGCCCCGTTCCAAGGCAGATGATGCATACTTTTCGAGGTCATGAGGAGTTCTGTGTGCGGAAATGACAGAAATCTCCGACGTAATGCCGAATTCGTCAAGAACAATCGCAGCTTCCTTCATGATCTCAAAATCGGAGTCCGAACCCATAAGGATGCCGACAACCGGTGTTTTTTTTTCTGGAATGGTAGTAGTCATAAAAAGGATAGTTTACAGCCCGCTTTCTAGCCTCTCTCAAGGCTAATGATTTATGAAATTGCCGAGTTTTATGTATTTTCCCGTGTCATGAATTTAAAAAAAATAATACTTGTAGAGGAAGATTAACAATGGCAACTAATCTTGCAGTAAAGTACAGTAATCCCGGACCTCGTTACACAAGCTATCCTACCATTCCTTCATGGAGCACCGATGGTGTCACCCAGGAGCAGTGGAAAGGGGCAATGGTCAAAGGTTTTAACGACAGCAACGAAACAACCGGAATCAGCCTGTATATTCACATCCCCTACTGTGAGAATCACTGTTATTTCTGTGGTTGCAACGCTCACCGTACTCAGGACCACTCCTATGAGATACCCTATCTTGAGGCATTGCTTAAGGAATGGCAAATGTATATCGATGTTTTTCCCGGCACCCTGAATGTCAAGGAACTGCACATCGGCGGCGGCACCCCTACTTTTTTCAGCCCCGAAAATCTGACCAGGCTTATTGACGGTATATGCAAGGACGTCAATAAAATGGACAACTACATGTTCAGTTTCGAAACCAATCCCCGATCGACATCGAGGGAACATCTTGAAGCCCTTTACAAGGTCGGTTTCCGACGCATGAGTTTCGGAATCCAGGATTTCGACCCTGTCGTACAGAAGGAAATCAACCGACTGCAATCATTCGAACTGGTTAAAGAAAAGGTTGATCTTGCCCGTGAGATCGGTTTTACATCGGTTAATTTTGACCTTGTCTATGGTTTGCCCAAGCAGACACTTGCTACAATTACTGACACGATCCAGAAGGTTATGCTGCTCAAGCCCGATCGTCTGGCCTTTTATGCTTACGGTCATAATCCGCACATGTATGAAGGGCAGCGGAAGTTCAATGAGGCCGATCTGCCTGTTGGTGATGTCAAGCAGGAGCTTTATGATAAAGGCAGTGCAATGCTGGAGTCGATCGGTTATCATGAGATCGGCATGGACCATTTCGCCCTTGAAGGTGATGCCTTGTATATAGCGGCTAAAAACGGGACACTCCACCGTAATTTCATGGGGTATACTGAAAATACAACACAGATGATGCTGGCTATCGGATCATCATCCATCAGCGACACATGGTACGCTTTCGCCCAGAATGAGCGGGACGATGAGAGTTATATTAAAGCCGTCAATGAAGGACGTTTTCCTCTGCATCGCGGACATCTCCTTACCGACGAGGATCTTGTGCTTCGCCGCCATATTCTCAACCTGATGTGCAAACAGGAAACATCATGGCAGGATCCGAAACTGTACTGTGACGAACTTGATATTGCTCTCTATCGTCTTGAGGATATGCAGAATGACGGTTTGGTTGTTCTCGGTGACAAGGGAGTTCGTGTGACAGAAGTCGGCATACCTTTTCTCAGAAATATATGCATGGCATTCGATGCACGGCTCTGGAGTTCAGACAGCCTTTCAAAGGCGTATAATGTTTCACGGGATATCCAGAAGACCTATATTGAGAAAGCCCGTCTTGCAAAAGTTCAACAGGTTGGTTGATCAAACTGATTGAGTCCAATGAAAAGGGTGATTTCGGTCACCCTTTTTTTATGTCCATTTCATGAAAAAAACAATAAAAATAGGGTTCATCGGTAGTGGATGGGCTAAAATAGCTCAAGCTCCGGCATTCTCATTGATGGATAATGTAGAGCTTTCGGCAGTGGCAAGCCCAACCGAACTGCACCGTCAGAAGTTCATGAAGATGTTTGATATCACACAGGGCTTTGCCGACTGGCGCGACATGCTGAAGTGCGACCTTGACTTTGTCTGCGTCACGACGCCGCCCTCCCTTCATGCCGACATGGTAACGGGGGTGCTTCAAAGTGGTAAAAGCGTCCTGTGCGAAAAGCCTTTTGCCCTCGGTCTTCTCGATGCAACAGCAATGGTTGATGTAGCATCTAAATCTCCCGGGCTGGCCCTTCTCGACCACCAGCTCCGCTTTCATCCCGCAGTTCGTGGCATGAAACAAATGATTGATGGTGGTGAAATTGGCAAAGTCTTTGAAGTCCGTGCCATCGTCAACCTTGCCAGTCGTAACCGTCCTGACATGCCTTGGTCATGGTGGTGCGATGCTTCAAGAGGCGGCGGCGCTCTCAGTGCGATAGGCTCTCATCTTATCGACATGAATCGCTATCTCATTGGAGAGATTGCTGAAGTCTCATGCAATCTCTCCACCAGTATTCCCTCGCGCCCGGATAATAGTGGCAAGCCTTGTGCAGTGACCTCCGATGACAACTTTGCAATGATGATGAAGTTCGGACCCTCCTCCGTTGCCCTTGGATGCTCCTCTCTCATGCACGTCACCACGGTTGGGGCATACACATGGTTCTCTTTTGAGGTAGTAGGAAGCCTCAAGACTATAAGGCTTGACGGTGCAGGCAGGCTCTGGGAAGTGACAAACGATAATGCAAAACGGGGTCGAAGCCTTATCGACGCCCCAAGGTGGAAACTCATTGAACCGATGCTTTCGTGGGACGAGCTGGTCCTTCAGGAAAAGATCAGACAGTCCTCACTGGCTGTGCACGGTATTTTTGCTGTCGGTTTTGCGTTTCTTGCCCACCGGATTGTCAAGGCACTCCGTAACAAAGAAAAAACCCTGCACGATGCGGCAGGGTTTATTGATGGCCTAAAGATTCAGAAGGTTCTTCAGGCCGGTTACCGCTCCAACCGGCTTCGCACCTGGGTTAAAATTTAACACTGGAAAAACCAGAGGTCACCCGTGTTCAGCCCCGATCATTACCGACGTTCCGGAGATGACCGTGAGTGATTATTTCCAAAAAAATTGGTAAATTTACAGGACGAAGACCCCAAATAATAATCGACATTATGATTTCAAGCCTGTCAGGAGAGATGTGGGCTTATTTTTTCTTTCTCCTGCTCCTGTTCAGGGCTGTTTTGCCGCCGGGATGCCGGGTTTTGCCTTTCATCTGATGAGTGCACGTTTCCTCTTTCGTATTGAAAAAAGGGCCACCCTTTTATAGAGAGAATATGGAGTTAAGGAATACACAGAGACCCGTTTCAATGAAGAAGAACCGTATTTTTCTTCTCTATATAGGGATATTTCTTCTTGTAGCTCCTCTTCTTTCATGGTGGACGGTCATATATGCTGATCATCAAATGCGGGATCAGCTGCTCCAACAGGTACGTCTTGCTGCCCAGAGTATTGACATTCAGCAATTAAGAACACTGGAAGGTTCGAAAGCTGATCTTGAAAAGCCGGCTTACGCCAAGCTCAAGGAGCAGCTTTCAAGAGCCAGAAGTGCTGCCCATCAGTGCCGTTTTATCTATCTGCTTGGTAAAAACAGCAGTGGGAAGGTGTTTTTTTATGCTGATTCCGAACCATCGAATTCGCCGGATTCTTCTCCAGCAGGTCAGATATATGATGAAGCAACTGATATCCTCCAGAAAGTATTCATAATAAAAGAAGCAAATACTGAAGGACCTGTTCCTGATCGCTGGGGTACCTGGGTCAGTGGTTTCATTCCTGTTGTCGATCCTGAAAACGGAAGGCTTATTGCCGTGTTCGGTATGGATATCGATGCTTCTGACTGGGTATTGGATATTGTCGCCCGTTCTTCCATTCCCATAGGCCTTATGCTGGTGGTTCTGATTGTCCTCATCAGCGCTTACCTTGTTTCGCGTCGAGCTGAGGTTGTTCCCGGTATGGTACGACGCCGCCTTATTCCTCCTCTTGGTGCACTGATTTCAATAATTATCGCCTCTTTGGGTTTTCTTCTCTGGCAGCAGCATCTCCAGCGAGTCAATGAGGCTGTTCACCGCTCTGAAGCAGAGGTATCCGGAGCATTTCAGAAAAGCCTTGATGTGTCGAAGGATGCTCTTGGCATCATCGTAGAGTCCCTCATTCACGACAACGATATAACAGAAGCAATACAGTCTCGTGATAAAGGTAAGCTCTATTCAAACAGCTCTTCGCTCTATGGGGGACTTAAGCGCTTTTACGGGATATCCCAATTAAATTTTATTGATCCGAAGCGCGTCTGTATCCTTCGTGTCCAAAAACCGACTGACAGCGGTGACAGGATTGACAGATTTACCTTGGGTGAGGCTGAAAGGACCGGAGAGTCTTCAAGCGGGATTGAACTTGGCCAGTCAGGTGCTTTTACTTTATGGGTAGATGTACCTGTTGTCGTTAATGGTCGTCTTCTCGGTTACATTGAGCTTGGCAAGGAGACGGAGAACATTCTCAAAGGCATTAAGCTTGAGTCGGGTCGCGGGCTTGCGATTTTTATCAACAAAAAATTTCTGCAGCGACCAGAATGGGAAGAGGGAAAGAAAATTTTTCATCGCGATGCCTCATGGGATCTCTACAAAAATAATGTACTGCTCTATTCTTCGCTTGGTCGCTTCCCTCAGGAGTTTAATGCGGCGCTTTCCGGCGCCGATGCAACGGATGGAATTGAGTCTGATTTAGACGGCAGATCGTGGAAAATTACTTCCAATCCCCTGAAAGAGGCTTCAGGCAGAGTCGTCGGTAAAATGATCCTGATGCAGGACATTTCATCATATAAATGGAGCGTTTACCGTCTTGTTGCAATTGTCGGGATTGCACTTATTGTTGTTTTTGCCCTGTTTTTCGGATTTCTTATTGTTCTTTTAAGCCGTGTGGACAGGAGCATAAACCGTCGTGAAAAAGAACTTATTCTGAGTCGTGAACAGTATATGCTGGCAGTAAATGGCAGTAATGACGGTATCTGGGACTGGAATTTAAGGGATAACACGCTTTATCTCTCCCCCAGATGGAAAAACATGATTGGTTTTGAAGATCATGAGCTGCCTAATCTCTATGCAACTTTTGAAGATCGCCTGCATCCTGAGGACAAACCACTCTATAAGGCTTATCTTGACCGTTATTTAAAAGCTGAAATCCCATCATTCAGTATTGAATTTCGATTCAGGCACCGGAACGGTTCTTATATCTGGATATTAGGGAAAGGCGAAGCGCTTCGGGACAAGGATGGCGTTCCTTACCGTATGGCCGGTTCCCACAGTGATATATCTGCCCGGAAAAGAGTGGAAGAGGATATCCGGCACCGGTCTGCATTTCAAATGCTGCTTATCGATCTTGCTATCGGTTTTGTCAATAAGCCGCTCAGTGATCTGGATTACTCCATTAACAGGGTGCTTGCTCTTGTCGGAGAGTTTTCAGGGGTTGATCGTGTCTACCTGTTTCACTATGACTATGAAAAGGAAACCATGAGCAACACCCACGAGTGGTGTGCTTCGGGGATTCATCCTGATATCCAGAATCTTCAGGATATGCCATATAAGGAATTATTGGAATGGGTGTCATCTCATCGTCGGGGCGAAGTAGTCTATATTCCAGATGTCAAGGGATTGGTGGCAGAAAGTGTTTTCCGTGCCGGACTTGAAGCTAAGGGGATTAAGTCATTGATTACCATTCCTTTGAATTATTCTGAAGAGTGTTTCGGATTTGTCGGGTTCTCTTCTGTCCGTGAACAGAAAACCTGGGGAGATGAAGATATTGCCTTGCTTCGGATTCTCTCCGAACTCATTACCAATGCCGAGGTTCGGCACCGGAATGAAACCGCGCTTGTAAATGCAAGGTTTGTCGCTGAAACAGCAAACCGCGCAAAGAGTGAATTTCTGGCCAATATGAGCCATGAAATCCGGACGCCGATGAACGGAGTTATCGGTATGACGGGCCTTCTGCTCGATACCACTCTGGACACCGAGCAGAGGGAATATGCGCAGGCCGTACTCTCAAGTGCGGAGTCTCTGTTGACCCTGCTCAATGATATACTTGATTTTTCAAAAATAGAGGCAGGAAAACTTGATCTTGAACTGATTGATTTTGACCTCCGACATGTACTGGATGATTTTGCGTCGATCATGCAGCATAGAGCAGGTAAAAAAAAGCTCGCATTTGTCTGTTCCCTCTCTCCTGATGTTGCTCCTCTTCTCCGGGGTGATCCTGGACGACTTTGCCAGGTGCTCAACAATCTTGCAGGTAACGCCATAAAGTTTACCCATCAGGGAGAGGTAACTGTCAACGTTGGTGTTGTGTCGAGCAGTGATGAAGAGGTTCGGCTTCGTTTTTCGGTCATAGATACCGGAATTGGCATCCCTACGAATAAAATTGATATTCTGTTTTCAAGTTTTACACAGGTTGATGCGTCCACGACTCGCCGGTTCGGGGGGACAGGTTTGGGATTGGCTATATGCCGTCAGCTTGTACAGCTTATGGGAGGCGAAATCGGAGTTAAAAGTCATGAAAACAAAGGCTCTGAGTTCTGGTTTATTCTTCCTTTCAAAAAACAGAAGCCTCGGGTCGATGCAGTGCCGGTTACAAAGAACAGTAATGATACCATTTTGCACCCGACCTTACCGCAAAAGCATGAGGAGGCACTTCACAAAGAGATCAGGTTACTGCTTGCTGAGGACAGCAAAGTGAATCAAAAGGTGGTGATAGGTATTCTTGGGAAGCTCGGCTATAAAATTGATGTGGTCGGTAATGGGACTGACGTACTCAAAGCGCTTGAGGCCCTTCCATACGATCTTGTTATGATGGATGTGCAGATGCCGGAAATCGATGGTCTAGAAGCAACCCGTATTATCCGTAATCCAGACTCGGCAGTACTCAATCACCAGATTCCCGTTATAGCTCTTACTGCTCACGCCATGCAGGGTGATCGTGAGCTCTGCATGCAGGCGGGTATGAGCGATTATGTTTCAAAGCCTATTGATCCCTTGCTTCTGGTTGAAACCCTGAAAAAATGGCTCTATCTTTAACTTTTTTGTTCCCATTCCGCAAACAGCGTATTCAGTTCATTGCACAGGGTATGATACCCTTCAAGTATTTTGGCAGTCTCTTCCTGGCTTTTTTTATAGAAATCCTCTGTAGCCATCATTGTTTCAAGTGATTCTTTCTTTTGCTCAAGGCGGTTGATTTTCTGCTCGATCTCCTCAATTTTTTTCTTGTCTTTTTTAGCTGCTGAGGTTTTCCTGGTCTGCTCTTTTTCTTTTTCGCTGACTTGTGGAGGGGCACTCTGTTTTTTCTGCCGTCCGGCAGTTTCCTCTTTACGCTCCGCCTCAAGGGCTTTTTCCGCTTTTTCAAGATATTCGGCATAGGTGCCGAGATAGAGCTGAAGAGATCCGTTTTTTATTTCAACAACCTTGTTGACCAGACTATCGAGAAAATAGCGGTCATGGCTCACAATCAAAAGGGTACCGTCATAGTATTCCAGTGAGTCGATCAGCATCTCTTTTGATCGCATGTCAAGGTGATTGGTCGGTTCATCCATGATCAGGAGGTTCGATGCCTGAAGCAGGATTTTTGCCAAAGCAACTCTCGATTTTTCGCCACCGGACAACACCCTGATCTTTTTATTGACGGCATCTCCGCTGAAAAGAAAGCATCCGAGAATATCCCTCACTTTTTTCTGAGCTTCCGACGTGGGAGCCGAATCGACCATTTCCGTATAAACGCTTTTTTCTTGTGACAGGTTTTCCGTCTGGTGCTGTGCAAAGTAGTTCATAGTGACATTGTGTCCAATGCTAAGCTTGCCGTCGAAGTCAATTTGCCCGGCAAGAATTTTGCAGAAGGTGGTTTTTCCTGCACCGTTTGAGCCGACAATAGCAATTCTGTCGCCACGCATTACTTCCAGATCAATACCAGTCAGCACCTGTTTTTTTGAGCCGTCCGGAAGGATATAAGCCTTTTGAACGCCATCAAGCCTCATGACTTCACGTCCGGACGGATTTGCCTTTGGAAAACGAAAAGAGATTCTTGAAAGATCTTCTTCCGGGGACTGCATATTCTTTTCCATTTTTTCCATCTGCCGCAGCCTGCTCTGCGCCTGCCTGGCCTTGGTTGCCTTGTAGCGAAAGCGATCGACAAACGCCTTCAACTCAGCCACTTTTTTGACGTCATTTGCATATTTACCCATCATCAGTTCATACCGCTCAGCCTTCTCCTTTTCATAATAGGAGTAGTTCCCCTTGTATTCATTGACCTGCGTGAAGGCAATTTCCAGAGTTTTGGTGGTCAGCTTGTCAAGAAAAAAACGGTCATGCGACACAATGATGTAGCTATGCTCATAGTTGAACAGATAATTTTCAAGCCATCGCAGCGAGTCGATATCAAGGTGGTTTGTCGGTTCATCAAGCAGCAGCAGCGTGGGATTTTGCAGCAGCAGTTTTGTCAGATGCAGGCGCATCTGCCAGCCACCCGAAAAATCCTTGACTTTTTTATGGAAATCTATTTCACTGAACCCGAGTCCACCGAGAACCTTTTCGGCATTGGACTGCATGGTGTAACCTCCAAGGTGGTCAAATTCATGCATCGCATCCGAAAAATGCTCTATAAGCTGGTGGTAGGCTTCTCCTTCATAATCCTGATCAGGCAGAGCCAGCTCGTGTTCCATCCTGGTGATTTTATCCGACAGCTCAAAAAGCCTGACATTTGCCTGCAGGGCATATTGCAGAGCGGTTTTTTCAAGATCGGCATCAAACGAGATTTCCTGTGGAAGGTACCCGATCGTGGTTTCAGCCGATTTAAGAAATTGCCCGGTAATAATGAGCGCAGAGTCGGTATTCGGAGCGCTTATGAGGCGAAGGAGAGTTGTTTTTCCTGTACCGTTAAGACCGACAAGACTTACATGGTCTTTGTCTCCTACGCGGAATGAGGAATCGTTCAGGAGTTCTTTTGTGCCGACACTGAGGGAGAGGTTTCTTGCTTCAAGCATGATAGAGAGGACTTATGAAATAGATCAACATCGTTGAAAAAATAGTAAACATGGGTGAAAAGATACAATATTTCACCAAAGCTTCACGATTCTTCATCGTATTCTGAACGGTTCGTTCAAATTATGATTGATGAAAGGATTTGCTTCTGCCTCAGCGGTTGCTGTGCGGAATTATTTTTAATTATTATCATTATAAATAGCAAGGATTTAACGAAAAGGTCGTCAAAGAAGCAAACCAGGGTATAATGATGATTATTACACAAAGAGAAAGGACTGTTTCAGCATGAGGGCAAAAATCAATCTCTGTATGGTGATGTTTTTTCTCGCTGCTGTTTCCCCGCTGCATGCTGAAGAGTCTGTGAGCTGGGAGCAGTGCGCGAGCGAAGCAAAGCGTGCGCATCCCGATCTCTATACGGCTCTTGCACTCCTGCAGCAGGCCGAAGCCGATAAGCAGGTAACAGGAGGTTCCCGGCTTCCCCAGCTCAGTCTCAGTGTGAGTTCTTTGAAGAACGGAACATCAGGGCTCGGCTCTTCTTCTCTCTCTTCTTATGCCTTGTCGGCACAGCAGCTCATTTATGATGGCGGTAAAACGTCAAACCAGATTGCCAGTAACACAGAAGCAATCAAGGCGGCTCAGTATAATTATGATGCTGTGTCGGCCAATGTTCGTTTTGCCCTCCGTTCAGCATTCACCCAACTGCTCAAAGCCCAGGAACTTGTCGGACTTGCCGGTGAAATAGCCACACGCCGACAGAACAATGTCCGCCTGATCAGTCTGCGCTACCAGGGCGGTCGTGAACATATCGGCTCGCTTCGCCAGGCTGAGGCCGACCTGGCCCAGTCGCAGTTTGAGGTGTCCCAGGCCAAACGAGGTCTTGTGCTTGCCGAGACAACCCTAGCTTCAGCCCTTGGCCGCGATACACACCAGCCGCTCAGGGTGCAGGGTGCATTCAAGGTCAGTGACCTGACGGAAAGAAAACCCGATCTTGCCCAGCTGGCAAAAAACAATCCCCTTTTTCAGCAGCTCGACACCAAAAGCAAGGCAGCACGTTTTGATCTTGATGCTTCCAGAAGTGCCTTTTCCCCCCAACTCTACCTGACCTCATCGATCGGAAGAGGCTCTTATGACCGCCTGCCAACTGACGCAGTGGACTGGAGTGCAGGGGTTACGGTTTCCGTACCCATTTATCAAGGTGGCAGCGGCAGGGCAAGGGTAGCCAAAGCAAGTGCAGTTTTGAGTCAGCAGAATGCACAGGAAAAGAGCGGCTTTCTCCAGCTCTTCAACGCACTCGAACAAAGCTGGAAAAGTTTTCAGGATGCCCGTCAGGCAGTGCTTGTTCAGAACAAACAGCTTCTGGCAGCCAACGAGCGCTCTAAAATAGCCAACGCCCAGTATTCGAATGGTCTTGTAACCTTCAACGACTGGGTGATTATTGAAAACAATCTGGTGAACGCAAAAAAGAATTATCTCAATGCCGAGGCCGATATGCTGCTTGCCGAGGCTCAATGGATCCAGTCAAAAGGAGGAGCGCTTGAAGGTCAGTAGGAATACACTGGTATGGGGCATTACAATTGCTGTAGCAGTTCTTGGCGTTGGAGGATTCTTTCTCTTCAAGGGAACCCGACAAACGGAAAAACGTTTTGATGAAATCCATCCTTCACGAGGGACTATTCGGCTGGTAATCTCAACGACCGGAGCGGTTGAACCGCAAAACCGGGTTAAAATCCAGTCATCGGTGGGAGGCAGAATCGAGGAAATTCTTGTCGAAGAAGGCCGGCTTGTAAAGAAAGGAGCTGTGCTTGCTATGCTGAGTTCAACCGAACGTGCAGCTCTGCTTGATGCAGCCAAACTGCAAGGCAAAAGTGAAGAGAGCTATTGGAACAATGTGTATAAAAAAACGACAGTCCTTGCTCCTATGGACGGGCAGGTTATTGTGCGCAGTGTCGACCCCGGCCAGACGGTGACAGCGAGTGATTCACTCTTCGTGCTGTCGGATCATCTTATTGTGAAAGCGTTTGTTGACGAAACCGATATCGGGCGTGTAAAAATCGGGCAGAAGGCGCTTATCGGGCTTGACGCCTATCCTGACATTCGTGTAACCGGTGCTGTTGAGCATATCTACTATGAGTCACATCTGCAGAATAATGTGAACATCTACAATGTCGATATTATTCCCGACCGCATTCCCGATGTGTTTCGTTCAGGCATGAGCGCCAATATCAAGATTATCGTTCAGGAAAAGAAAGGAGCACTACTCTTGCCGATAAGTGCTGTTCAGAATAGAAACGGTAAAACCTTTGTACGCCAGAAAAGTGACGATGCTGAAAAAGGAAGGCGATACACCAGAGTGGAGACAGGATTGCAGGATGGCAGCAATATCGAGATCCTTGACGGGTTAACGGAGAGTTCTCTGGTCATGATGCCCGATACCACCTTTGTATTGCCGAAAAACAAAGCTGGTGGAAATCCATTCGCGCCGCAACGGAACAGATCGAGACCATGAGCAGCATGCTTGAGATTATCGATGTTCACCGGACCTACCTGATCGGTGAAAGCACGGTTAATGCGCTGCGCGGTGTTTCCCTGACGATAGAACAGGGGGAGTTTGTGGCCATCATGGGAGCATCAGGATCAGGCAAATCCTCACTGCTGCAGATTCTCGGTCTTCTGGACAACCCCGACAAGGGCGAGTACCGGATTTTCGGCAACAATGTCAACACCATGACGGAGGATGAGCAGGCTGGAGTGCGCAACAATGTAGCCGGGTTTGTGTTTCAGCAGTTTCATCTGCTCAAGCGGATGGACATTGTCGATAATGTCAGGCTTCCCTATATCTACAGCGGCTTGAAAGGAAACTTTCGCAAGGAGGCGATCGACCGGCTCAAGATGGTTGGGCTTGAACATAGAATTGATCACACCCCCAATCAGCTTTCAGGAGGCGAACAGCAGCGTGTTGCTATAGCACGGGCGCTTGTTCGCGATCCATTGATCATTTTTGCCGATGAACCGACAGGCAATCTTGATACGAAGAATTCAGCCGAGATCATGAAAATTCTGCAAGCTCTTCATGCAGAGGGGAAAACCATTATCATGGTCACGCATGAAAATGAGATTGCTGAATATGCAGAGCGTGTGATTACCATGCGTGACGGTGTCATTCTCACCGATACGCGAAAACAGGGAAAGGACCCATCAATTACCGCTGCCAAAGAGTTGGGGTTTGACATCCATGGAGCAGCAAAGGGCTCGACACTGCAGGATGGCCGGTTTATCGGCTTCATTGCTCAGGCTTTTCAGTCAATACTGGCCAACAAGATGCGCTCTTTTCTTTCCGTTCTCGGCATCCTTGTCGGCGTTGCCTCAGTCATTGCCATGATGGCCCTTGGAGAGGGAGCAAAGGTCTCAATGCAGGAACAGCTGAAATCGATGGGATCCAATATGCTGTCGATCAGGGCCGGATCGGCGAAAATCAGGGGAGCCTCTCAGGGGGCAGGAGCTGTTGCCCGTTTTACGTTTCCTGATGTAGACGAGATCGCTTCGCTGCATACGCTGGTAAAAAATGCAAGCGGTGTTGTCAACGGAGTTGGCAGAATAGTGTATGGTAACAAAAACTGGAGTTCGAGCCTTACCGGCGTAGGCTATGATTACGGAACGATGCGTGCGTCGATTCCTTCGATCGGGCGGTGGTTCACCCGCGAAGAGATTCAGACCCGTGAAAAGGTGGCCATTATCGGAGTGACGGTTGTGAAAGAACTTTTCGGCATGACCAATCCGCTGGGCAAGACCATCAAGATTAACCGCATTAATTTTACGGTTATCGGCATTGCTCCGGCGAAAGGATTTTCCGGGCCACAGGACGAAGATGATATTGTGCTTATTCCTGTCAACACAGCGATGTACCGGGTGCTTGGCAAAAACTATCTCAGCGGTATTTTTGTCGAGGTTGCTTCACCCAACCTGATTGAACAGACGAAAAATGCGATCAGTGCGCTTATCATCAAACGGCACCGGCTGAAAGAGGGTGACGACTCCTTCAATATCAGGGACATGACTGAAATTCAAAAAATGCTCAGCAGCACTACGCAGACCATGAGCCTGCTGCTTGGCTCCATTGCCGCCATCTCGCTCGTGGTCGGAGGCATAGGTATTATGAATATCATGCTGGTATCGGTGACCGAACGCACAAGGGAGATCGGGTTGCGCAAGGCGATTGGAGCGAGGAAAAACGATATCATGCTGCAGTTTCTGGTCGAGTCGGTTGGCATGACGGTCAGCGGAGGGTTGATCGGCATCATGCTGGGCATTGCCATCTCCCTTATTCTCTCCTATTTTGCCGGATGGTCCGTCATAACCTCACCGATCTCTGTTGTGCTTGCAACGGCGTTTTCAGCACTTACCGGCATATTCTTCGGTCTCTGGCCTGCCAGAAAAGCCGCTGAGCTTAAACCGGTCGAAGCGCTCCGTTACGAATAAATAAAGCAGTAAAAAAAACTTTCGTTTTCACCGCAGGATTCTGAACGAAATCGCGTCACAGTTAATGAGTGGATGTGAAAGTTGAAAGATGATCTATGCTTATGTTCTGGTGCAAATGGCAGCAACAGGTCGGGTTTGGTTGTGTGTGTTGACTGGTGATGATTCATGGTAGAAAAAATGACTGATGATTGATAGGTTATAACCAGGCAGGTTGTTGTTTTTGATAGCGAAGAGGAGCTTTTTCCTCTTCGCTATTTTTTATTGATGAAATCGGAAAAGTGCTTGTCAACCTGAGTATAAAGAGAGAGGCAATATCAGAAAATAGAAGAAGAGAAGACCGCTACGCTTTTGATAGTAGGGCGTTGCGAGGTTTTGAGGGGGAAGTATTGCATTGCTGAAACTGCCGGATTTTTTCCGGTATATCCATTATGCTCCGCTATCGCGACTGAAATCATCCCCGCCACAAAAGAAAGAATGAAGGCTATGAATGGTAATGGAACATCCATATGAAACTCCACTTAACATCCAGTGAAATATAAGGTTATTGCTTTGGTGATTTCCGGTGGATTGCCGGGTATTGTCGGGTGAGTGCTACGATTACTCCTTTAGTGTTTTTTTCTCCTTGTTGAAATCTGACGAATTCAGGGCCTTCCGGGCTGCTTCTGAGGATGAGATCGCCTTCTACAGGCTCAAGCATTGGTTCTATAATCAGAATATCCCCATCCAGAATATCTTCGTCGTGGATGGCAAGCCTGCGCCCCATCGCTTCAAAGAAGTATTGCTTTTTCGTGTTCATACAGTTAAACCGACAGTCGACGTTAACCAGTGGGTTAACAGTCCTTGAATCCTCCTTTAACGGGTCCTCTTTTTCTGCATACATCTCCCCTTCACCAGTCAATAACCAATCAAGGTTACATCCGAGTTTCTGAATCTTCTGAAGTACAGCAGTACCTGGCTTGCGTGCACCTCTCATGTACGCTTGTACATTTGGTGCACCCATGCTGAGGGCATCAGCAAAATCATTGATTTTAGAATATTTATAAGTAGCGAAAGCTCTGATTCTTTCGCCTATTGTGCGCATTCGTATATTATTTCTTGCGTTATTATGTGTGATTGTGCATATTTTATTTATCACAAGGTAATAACAAGATTGTGAAAAGCAAAAACATGAAGAATCCTGATCCAGGTCGCCACCCATACCGGATAGATTTTACTGCATTACCGGCATCAGGAATAATGAGAGTTTTTTTTTGAGACGGAGTGGCTCTTTTTGAGACAAGGTTTAACGGGCTAATACATGTTTGCTGACAATTTTTTATAGCCTAACTAGTTGCAAAATAAATATTTGTTGCTAATATATTTTTTTATAGGATGTTACGTTTCTTGGGCTTGGTTTGTTTGATATTGCGGCATGGAAATTGCAGTAATATTCTCTAATTATTTGGTTTCTGAAAGGTTGTAGACGCAGGCGTTTTTTAAAGCTGGTAGTAAACCATAACTGAATGTTATCCTTCCCGAAGTTATGCTGAAAGAAATTTTCATTTTGACTTGTTGTTGTACTCTGTTTTTCGGGACAGTAAGCGGAGCACAACCCAATAAAATTTCAGAACTGCGTTCTGCAGCCCAAAAAGGAAATGCTGAGGCCCAATTTATTCTGGGCGGTAAGTATTATAGTGGTGATGGTGTCAAACAGAATTATCTGGATGCAGTGAAATGGGTTCGTCTTGCAGCTGAGCAAGGGCTTGCAAAGGCTCAGTGCAACCTCGGTGAGCTGTACTTTAAGGGTCAGGGTATCAGTCAAAACTATACTGAAGCTGCAAAATGGTTTCGTCTTGCGGCTTTACAGGGGATGCCGGAGGCACAGTACAATCTTGGAGTATCGTATGCTGCAGGAAAAGGGGTTGTCCAGGATCTTTCAGAAGCGGTTAAATGGTATAGAATTGCAGCGATACAGGGTGATGAAAAGGCACAGTACAATCTCGGTGTCTCTTATGCAGAAGGTAAGGGAGTTGTCCAGGATCTTTCAGAAGCGGTTAAATGGTACAGAACTGCCGCCGATCAAGGTCATAGTATGGCTCAGAACAATCTCGGAGTGATGTATGCAAAAGGAAGCGGTGTCGCTCAAAATTATACAGAAGCAGCTAAATGGTTTCGCCTTGCAGCAACACAAGGAAATGTAAAGGCACAGATCACTCTCGGGTTGATGCATGAAAAGGGTTATGGGGTTGCTAAAAACGTTACTGAAGCATGTAATTGGTATAAGCTTGCAGCTGCCAATGGCAGTCAAATAGCTCAGAAGAAGCTGGTTGAGTTGGGGAAGGGGAATGCTTTCAATGACTCAAAATTTTCGAGTGCGAATCAGCTTGCACTGGATCATGCTCATGCTCATGAATCAGGCTATGTACATCTCCGGACAATATCCAATTAATCTCTCCTCCCTCACCTCAAAATTTTTTCAGCACTGCGTGTTGCAGCACAAAAAGGAAATGCTGAGGCTCAATTTATTCTCGGGTGTATCAGCTATAATGGTTATGGAGTAGACCGAAATTGTGCTGAAGCTTTTAAATGGGTTCGTCTTGCTGCCGATCGTGGTGATGCAATAGCAAAGAAGAGACTCGTTGAAATGGATGCTAATGGGAAGAAATGAGGATGATCTCCTTGCGGTTCTCAAACCGGTCTTCAACTACCTGTTTGAGTAGATTCGAGATTAAAAAACTTATTTGCCGGCATTGTCTCAGGGAGGATATACACTAAGCCGTTTCTTTGTGCAAACAAAGGGCTGATGATTGATAAGTAGAATTCATTTGTAACATTTATGCACCCAAGCGTACTCCTTTTTTCTTTAGATGATAGAGATTGCAGGCGTTGTATTTTACGTTTTCTGGGGCTATCGCCGGATACAGTATGAATGGCTATGGCTGTTTCAAAATCAATCCAGATGACTTCCGAACCATCAGAATTAAGGCCCCGTCTTGCAAGAAATCTGCCGGCGGGAGTGGTTCGCTCATGAGGTTTAATGTCGCTGAGCTTTTTGTTGCCAACACCGGGAGCTGAAAAGTCACCAATTGATTCCCCGACAAGTACCGGAGCTGATGCTATGATTAGACCCTCTTTCTTAAAGACGTAAATTTGGCCCTGCTTTTTATCAACGATAATAAATGGCATCTCTTTATTATCGTTTGAATTGACTATCCAGTCTGCCACCTCATGAACAGATGTGTCTGCTTCTTCAGAAGCAAAATAAGCTTTATCTGGCACTTCCGCTGCATTAGCATGTTCTCCGAAAAGAAATGCAAATAATAGCAGTAAAATGAGAATGTTTCTGGTCATCTTAACTGTAAGGCTGCTGTAATTATTGGGGGTATTACAAACAACTGATTGGCTTGCACAAATTCTCCAGGACTTAATTGCCCTACTCAGAATACATAGAGATTCTATAATAAAATCTATAGCATCCGGGGAAGGCAAACAGGCACCGTGAAAAATCAATTTTAAAAGACCGACAGATAAATAATGCCATCTATCATTATAGACAGCAATGCATACTGCCTTAACACCATAAGGGCGCTAAGATGAAAAAATGAACTTAAATCCGACTTATGAATTAATGGGGGTAACGATAAAAAATAAAAGCTAAACTTCGATCGCGTATATATTTTATATATTAATAAAAATTAACGACAGTCTATTCCAGCACTTCATTTACAGACCGTATTTTAAAACATATTGAGTTTAAAAACAATAAAATTAATTTTTAAAACGTGTTTTGTTTGTTTATTTCTAATTAAAAAAAAGCTCCAACAGGTTAAATTTCAACCCGTTATGGCTTTCAAATAAATGAATAATTTTTTTTGATTTTTTTGTAATTGAGGGGTCAGGGAAGGAACTTTTTAGAAAAACTGATAGAGAAGATGCTGACAAAAAACCCCGCATGGCAAATGCGGGGTTTTTTGCGGATATGTTCTGGTCGTTTCAGTTCAGGATGCCAGTGCTGCCTGCACTTTTTTAGCTGCATCGCGAAGACCGTTGGCTGAAATGAGATTCAACCCTGAATCATCAAGCATTTTTTGTGCAATTGGAGCGTTGGTCCCTTCGAGCCTGACAATAACCGGCAGGTGCAGGCCGATCTTTCTTGCAGCTTCGATAATGCCGCCGGCAACCCGGTCGCAGCGAACAATGCCGCCAAAAATATTGACAAGAATTGCCCTGACGTTTTTGTCGCTCAGAATAATCTTGAATCCCTCTTCAACCGTTTGAGGGCTGGCTGAACCACCAACATCCAGGAAGTTCGCCGGTTTCCCGCCAGCGAGCTGGATCATGTCCATGGTCGCCATTGCAAGTCCTGCGCCGTTTACCATACAGCCTACATTGCCATCAAGGCGGACATAGTTGAGATTTGATTTTGAAGCTTCCACTTCAAAAGGATCTTCTTCACTGATATCCCTCAGTTCAAGAAAATCTTTATGGCGGAAGAGTGCGTTGTCATCAAAATTGATTTTGGCGTCAAGTGCCAGCACCTTTCCTTCTTTGGTGACCACCAGAGGGTTGATTTCAGCAATTGCTGCATCAATCGAGGTATATGCCGTGTAGAGCGCGGATATAAAACGGACGGCATTCCGGAACTGATCATCCTTAAGTCCAAGGAAAAATGCGGCCTCCCGTGCCTGAAAATCCTGTATACCGTATAATGGATCAATCTGGATTTTCAAGATTCTTTCCGGAGTCTCTTCAGCTACCGTTTCAATTTCCATGCCGCCTTCAGTCGAAACCATCAGAACATTCCTTGAGGTTGACCGGTCAAGCGTGATGCCGACATAAAACTCTTTTTCAATATTCATGCCCTCTTCAACAAGCAGGCGGTGGATCTCTTTGCCTTCAGGCCCTGTCTGGTGGGTAACAAGAGTCTTGCCAATCAATTCCTGGGCAATAGCAAAGGCCTCCTCAGGCGATTTGGCAAGCTTCACCCCACCGGCTTTCCCTCTGCCTCCGGCATGAATCTGGGCTTTAACAACAACCACAGGGCTGGTCTGCTGGGCAAAGAGTTGCTCGGCGGCCTGTTTTGCCTCTTCAGGCGAATATGCTACAATTCCTTTTGGTACGGCAACCCCGAATTTTCTCAGGATATCCTTGCCTTGATATTCATGAATGTTCATATTGTTGGGTATTGGGTTACTGACGATGGTCTGCTCTCGAAATGCCCCGGGGAAACCCCCAAATTGCGCAAAGAGCACAGTATAATGAAAATTACGATGACGGTAAAGTCATTCGGCACCAACAGAACAATATTTATTTAATAATTATGATGGAATTGACGTATTGCATGGAGCTCGCTTTCCGTGAAGCAATAAAAGCCTTTGAGCGAAAAGAGGTTCCGGTCGGAGCGGTTGTGCTTGACAGTAACGGTCATGTTATCGGAAGAGGGTATAACCAGGTTGAAGCCTTATGCGATGCTACAGCTCATGCCGAAATGATTGCGTTGACTTCCGCCATGGCTACAATGGGAAGCAAGTATCTCAATGATTGCACCCTTGCAGTTACTCTCGAGCCTTGCCCGATGTGTGCAGGTGCAATTGTAAATGCAAAGGTTGGAAGGCTTGTTTTCGGTGCATATGATCCAAAAATGGGAGCTTCAGGGACGGTGATGAATGTGACAGGGTGCGCCCAGCTCAACCATCAGCCCGAGGTATTCGGCGGTATTATGGAGAACAAGTGCCAAAGTCTCCTACAGGATTTTTTCCGCGAATTGCGACAGAAACCCTAACTGAATATAAGTATAGGTCCTATAAGTCCCATAAGTCCTATAGGTCCTATTCTTCGTTCTGCTTCGTCGTTATATTCTCCCTTATAATTTGTTTCAGTGAGCTTGCCAGGTGTGAAACAATATCCTGAGCCATGCCACCCCCTGCCGCCGGTTGGGGAATAGTGTCAAGGCTATCCATGCCGGCATTTTTTACTGCCTTGCTTATGGTTACTGAAAGGATCGGGTTGCACTCTTTGATAATCTCTTTCAGCATGAATGATGCCTCAAACATGCTTTGCTGAATAATCTCCTTTTTTTCTTTTTCCGTCATTGCCTGACATTGGTGGGTTGCGATAATACCGGCAAGGCAGGTAAGATAGGTGTTGGTTGAGCCCGCAAGAAAAAGATTGAGAAAAAAAGGAGTCAGCAGGTTTCCCCCAGGGAGAAGGGTCGAGAGGGTATTGCTGAATGACGACTGTATAATCGGTTTGATATGGGCAGGTAATTCCTCCTTCCTGAAATCAGCAAGCGGCAGGGATTCATAGACGGAGCGTAGAAGGCTGATGAACTCTCTCAGGTGCTGCTCACGATTGTGGATGGTGTAGATACTCCATATCACCTTGATGTTGTTCAAGAGGGATGTGGTTGTTCCGTAAGAAGTGTTCTGGGCAAAAGCCCCTACAAAAAAGTTTTTAGTGGCCAGCTGTTTGGTGATGTTCAGTGAGTCAACCTCCAGAAACTTCAGGTTTGTTCGAACCCAGCGCAGATCCCTCTGCTGTTTTGCAGCATCAGGATGCATGGAGTGAATTGGCAGTCTGCTGGCCAGATAGGCAGAATAGGTATCCACTCCTTTAGAGCTTTCCTGTTCCGGCAACTTTGGCGCTTTCGGAACTGAAAAAAAACGGATTGTTTTGTAAAGAGCAGCGAGCAGTAATGCTATGCTGAAAAGAAGGAAACCGAGCCCGGCATAAGGAAGTATTGAATCGAGAAGCTTTGCTGCCGTCTGTAACTGATTGACGATGAAAACAATCGTTATTAATATGACTGCCAGAAGTGCAGTATAAAAAAATGAGATTGCTTTTCGTTTCATATCGGCAGTGTATTGACGGGTTTCAACCATCAGAAAAGAAGTTCCCTATTGCTGGTAAGATACTCGTTTCCTGCCGTATAATCCTCTAAGAAATAGTTTCCGGTTTCGGGAGTTTTATAGAGTGGTTACGGCTGAATTGATAGTCAAGAAAAATATCCTCGGCCGATGGAAGCTGCCATTTCCCGTTTGGAAGTTTGTTTGTTGTTTCCTTGAGACGGTATGTCAATTGCCCGCATGTCCAGCAGTCATAATTAGCCATGCCTGTACAGAGGCATGTTTTCTCTTTGATAACAAGCGGTTCTCCGGGTTTCCTTGCAGCAAGTGCCTGATAATACTCATCGATATAGGTACATGTTCCTCCATTTTCCAGAAGATAACCAAGTCCTTCGCAGTTTGGCTTTATCGCATAGCGCAATGTTGGCGATGAAGTCAGCATCCGCATGGGATAGCCCGTCGTTGAAGCCATATTGACCACTATATCCTCCTTACTGGCATTGATATAGTGCTGCTTCACCTCTGCCGGCAGTCCCGCTTCTTTGCTGATCGTAAACCGGGTTGCCACCTGTACGCCTGCTCCACCCATTTTAAGATAATCAACAGCATCAGTACCGGTAAAAATTCCTCCTGCAGCAATGACCGGAATGTTCAGCTCTTCTTTTTTCAGAAAAGCAAGAACTTCGGTGAAGATGCTCTGAAGATCAACCTTCTGCCAGTCATCCGCTCCAAAGCCGAGGTGACCTCCTGCAAGAGGTCCTTCTACAATAATATAATCAGGCAGACGATCAAGGCGTAGTGCCCGTTTCAAAAAGATGGCAAGCGCCCTTACTGAAGAGATGATAATGCCGATTTTAACATCGCGAAACCGCTTGTGATCCTGAATAAGATCAAGAGTGCGGAGGTTGAGGCCGGCGGCAAGGGTCAGTCCGTCAATTCCGCCATCCATGGCAGCACAAAGTCTGACTTTAAGCGTTTCGATTGAGCTGTTCATGGTCAGTTTTTCCATGCAGTTCAAAAAAATCGCGCCTTTACCGGTTTTTTGGGATACCGTATATTCGATATACTTTTTTTGTGCTTCCGCCAGCTCTTCCAGGTCAAAGAGGACTGCCGATTTGTCAGGGTTGTTGCTGTATGCCGCGTACTGTTTTCTTTTTCTGCCTACATACGAAGTTTTGAATAATCTGTCGCAGACATAACCGATCAAGGCGTCGGAAATATGGCCGATCCCGCCGAGTTTTTCAGCAGCAAGAGCGAGTTCGGTTGTTGAGATATTAACTCCCATACCACCGATAATGATGGGCACATATTCTTTTCCGCCTATTTGTAACCTGAAATTGTCTACGTTCATTGTCTTTTTATCAGTATAAGAGCATTTACAGATCATTCATACCACTGAGTGGGCGAGGGAGCCCCGAAAGTGAGCACCCGGTATCCTTCGCCAAAAATTACTTAAGATATCATATTTCGATTTATAAATCTATAGACATTTCTTAGAAAAAGCCTTGCTTTGTATAACTATCCGAACCCTTCATGCACAAACTTTAGCAAAGTGGAGTTGATGAAGTTTGAGAAACGATGTGGAGAATATTAAATTGCAGGCCAATTAACGATGGAAAATAGTTCCTGAACAGAAAAATATCCAGAAAAGGGGGATCATACAATGATAAAACTGGTTTTGTTGCGGCATGGAGAGAGTCAATGGAATCGTGAAAACCGCTTTACTGGATGGTATGATGTTGACCTGAGCGAGCAGGGCAGGAAAGAGGCTGCTAGTGCCGGTAAACTCCTTCAGGATGAGGGGTTTGTTTTCGACATAGCCTACACTTCGGTATTGAAACGGGCAATCAGGACGTTATGGAGTGTGCTTGATGCAATGGATTTGATGTGGATTCCTGTTTTTAAGAGCTGGCGTCTTAATGAGCGCCATTATGGAGCCCTTCAGGGACTCAACAAATCGGAGACTTCGCAGAAGTATGGCGAAGAGCAGGTGCTTGTATGGCGGAGAAGCTACGACACCCCGCCCCCTGCGCTTGAAAAAACTGATCAGCGCTATCCCGGTGAAGATCCCCGCTATGCCGGCCTTGCTGAATCGGAGGTTCCTTTAAGTGAATGTTTGAAAGATACCGTTGATCGCTTTCTCCCTCTATGGCATGAAACAATAGCGCCCGAAATCCGCAAAGGAAAGAGAGTGATTATTGCAGCACATGGAAACTCCCTCAGGGCACTGGTTAAATACCTTGATAATATTTCCGAGGACGATATTGTCGGCGTAAACATACCGACAGGTATTCCGCTTGTCTATGAGCTTGATGATAATCTCAAAGCTTTGAAAAGTTATTACCTTGGCGATCAGGAAGCCCTGCAAAAGGCCGTTAATGCAGTTGCCAGCCAGGGAAAAGCATAGCCCGTAAGGCGCGACTGTTGCTTTAGGTTGTTTTGTTAAAAAACTTTTATATTCTGCACTTTGATCTGTCGATTGCCTTTTTTTTGAAACTGTTTGAAAAGTTGTGCCTGAAAATATGAACGTTACGTCAAAAACGGGGCTCTATGATCCTCAGTTTGAGCATGATGCCTGCGGTGTAGGGTTTGTTGCCCATATCAAAGGTGTCAAGTCCCATGAAATTGTAGAGCAGGGCTTGAAAATAAATGAAAACCTCAAACATCGCGGAGCTTCAGGATGTGAAAAGAATACCGGCGATGGTGCAGGAATTCTTCTTCAGATTCCCGACAAGTTTCTCCGCAAGGTTTGTGAAGAACGAAATATTGAGCTTCCCCCGGAAAAACAGTATGGCGTAGGCATGCTTTTTCTTCCGCCCGATATATCACAGCGGCGTGCTATAGAAGATATCTGCCGCCAGATGATACAGGCTGAAGGTCAGAAATTTCTCGGTTTCAGAAAAGTACCGACCTGCAATGACTCCCTTGGTGATACAGCGCGATCTGAAGAGCCGATTGTCAAGCAGCTCTTTGTCGGTTGGGGAAAGGATATTACGACTGAACTTGAATTTGAAAGGAAGCTCTACATCATCCGTCGCCGCATTACAAAACGGGTAAAATATACAGCGGGTCTTCTTGGAAGCAGCTATTTCTATATATCAAGTCTTTCAGGCAGAACTATTGTCTATAAAGGCATGCTCCTGCCAGAGCAGGTAGGAGAGTTTTATCCTGAACTGCATGATGCTGATATGGAAAGCGCCATTGCCATGGTGCACTCCCGTTTCAGCACCAATACCTTCCCCAGTTGGGACCGGGCGCACCCATACAGATATTTGAGCCATAACGGTGAAATCAATACGCTCAGGGGTAATGTCAACTGGATGAATGCAAGGGAAAAAAACATCCGTTCAAAAGTGTTCGGTGACGCTCTTGAAGATATCAAGCCGGTTATACTTGAAGATGGCAGCGATTCCGCCATTCTCGACAATGCTTTCGAATTTCTCGTTCTTTCAGGCCGCTCTATGGCACATGCCGCCATGATGATTATTCCTGAACCATGGTCAGGCAACAATGGAATGTCCGCAGCGAAAAAAGCATTTTACGAATACCACAGCTGTATAATGGAGCCATGGGATGGGCCTGCGTCGGTGACATTTACCGATGGAGTGCAGATTGGCGCCGTACTCGACCGCAATGGACTTCGTCCTTCACGCTACTATATCACCAAGGACGACCTTGTCATAATGGCTTCAGAGGTTGGAGTGCTTGACATTGCACCGGAACGGATTCTCAAAAAAGACCGTCTGCAGCCAGGCCGGATGTTCCTCGTCGATACAGTCGAAGGTCGAATCATCTCCGATGAAGAGATCAAGCAGACCATTGCCAGTGAAAAGCCATACGCAGAGTGGATTGAGCGCAATATGATCGATCTGGAAGCTCTCGAAGATCACCCTCAGCTTAAAAACCCTGATGAAGACAAATACAGCCTGACGGCGCGCCAGAAGGTGTTCGGCTATACTCAGGAAGATATCTACCTGCAGATAAAGACGATGAGCGAAAAAGGGGTGGAACTTGTAGGATCCATGGGTAACGATACACCTTTGGCGGTTCTGTCAAATAAATCCAAGCTCCTGTACGATTATTTCAAGCAGCTTTTTGCCCAGGTGACCAATCCCCCGATTGACTCCCTCCGCGAGGAGCTTATAACCTCAACAATGGTCATGCTTGGTACTGAAGGGCAGCTGCTTGACTCATCCGAGGTGAATTGTCGTCGGATCCGCTTGCCTCACCCTATTCTTACCAACCAGTCTCTTGAAAAAATCAGGGGAATCAATCAACCCGGATTTCGGGCAGTTACGCTTCCAATATTTTACGATGTATCCAAAGGCGGCAAAGGAATTGAGGCTGCCATGCAGGATCTTTACCGCCAGGCAGAAAAGGCGGCAGGCAAGGGTGTCAATATCATTGTCCTTTCCGATAAGGGGGAGATTGAAAAAGACCGTGCGCCAATTCCAGCTTTGCTTGCTGTTTCCGGCCTGCACAACTTCCTTATCAATGCCGGTATAAGAACAAAGATCGGCCTGGTGCTTGAATCGGCTGAGCCAAGGGCTGTGCATCACTTCGCCATGCTGATCAGTTACGGAGCAGGAGCGATCAATCCTTATATGGCGTTTGAAACAATCCATTCACTGGTCCAGTCAGGCCAGGTGAAACTGGATGAAAAAGGCGCTGTTAAAAATTATATAAAGGCAGCTGTCAAGGGTGTTGTGAAAACCATGGCGAAAATGGGTATTTCAACCATCCAGAGCTACCGCGGCGCACAGATATTTGAGGCGGTCGGTCTCAATACCCAGCTTGTTGACGCCTATTTTACCCGCACCCCAACCCGTATTGAAGGCATTGGCATTGATATAGTGGCCGAAGAGGTACGCAAACGCCATGAATCGGTGTTTCCCCCTACAGGCAACAAGGTCAATCGCGGTCTTGAAGCCGGAGGTGAAAGAAAATGGCGTTATAACGGTGAATATCATCTCTTCAGCCCTGAAGCAATTCATGTTCTGCAGCACTCATGCAGAACCGGCAACTATGAGATGTTTAAAAAATATGAGAACCTTATAGACGACCAGAGCGAGCATCTCTGCACGATCCGCGGCTTGATGGATATCAATCTCAGTGAGCAGCCGGTCCCGCTAGAAGAGGTAGAACCGGTTGAAGCAATTCTGAAAAGGTTCAAGACCGGAGCCATGTCATACGGTTCCATCAGTCAGGAGGCTCACGAAACTCTTGCCATTGCCATGAACAGGCTTGGAGGCAGGAGCAATACCGGTGAAGGTGGCGAAGATCCTGCGCGGTTCCACAAAGAACCCAACGGAGACTCAAAAATGTCGGCCATCAAGCAGGTTGCATCCGGAAGGTTCGGCGTTACCAGTGAATATCTTGCCAGTGCCAATGAGATCCAGATCAAGATGGCTCAGGGCGCTAAACCCGGTGAAGGCGGACAGCTTCCAGGCTCAAAAGTATATCCGTGGGTAGCCAAAGTGCGTCACTCAACACCCGGTGTCGGTTTGATTTCGCCACCACCTCATCACGATATTTATTCAATTGAGGATCTTGCGCAGCTTATTCACGACCTCAAAAATGCCAACCATACGGCACGCATCAACGTAAAGCTTGTTTCTACCGTTGGCGTTGGAACTATTGCGGCCGGTGTTGCCAAGGCTCATGCCGATGTTGTGCTTATCAGCGGTCACGATGGAGGAACAGGTGCCTCTCCGGTTTCAAGCATCATGCATGCAGGTATGCCTTGGGAGCTTGGTCTTGCCGAAGCGCACCAGACTCTTGTTCTCAACAATCTGCGCAGCCGCATTGTTGTGGAGGCGGACGGTCAGCTTAAAACCGCAAGAGATATTGTTATTGCAGCCATACTTGGTGCCGAGGAGTTCGGTTTTGCCACAACTACCCTTGTCGTCATGGGTTGCGTTATGATGCGCTGCTGTCAGGATGACTCCTGTGCAGTTGGTGTCGCTACCCAGAATCCTGAACTTCGCAAGAATTTCAAAGGTAAACCGGAGCATGTTGAAAACTTCATGCGCTTTCTTGCCGAAGGCGTCAGGGAGTACATGGCGCTTCTCGGAGTCCGCACAATTAATGAACTTGTCGGTCATACCGAAATTCTGTCCATGAAGAAATCGGTCAATCACTGGAAAGCCCAGGGCATTGATCTGTCCAAGATTCTCTACAAGGCAGAGGCCGACGAACAGGAAACCCGCTACTGCACCATTGATCAGGAGCATGGTCTCGACGACAGTCTTGACCGTACCATGCTGCTCTCCATTTGTGAGCCGGCTATCAAGCGAAAAGAAAAGGTTTCCACCACACTGACCATCAGAAACACTAACCGGGTGGTCGGTACTCTTGTCGGCTATGAAGTAACCAAAGCCTATGGATCTGCCGGATTGCCGGATGACACTATCCATCTGAAATTCTCCGGTTCTGCAGGTCAGAGTTTCGGCGCATTTATTCCAAAAGGCATGACCCTGGAACTTGAAGGAGATGCCAACGACTATGTGGGCAAAGGCCTTTCCGGCGGGCGCATAGTGGTCTATCCATCAAAAGCCTCTTCTTTTGTTCCTGAAGAGAATATTATTATCGGCAATGTCGGCTTTTACGGCGCCACTTCAGGAGAAGCCTTTATCAGAGGAATGGCCGGGGAGCGTTTTTGTGTTCGTAACAGCGGCCTGAATGCAGTTGTAGAAGCCATCGGTGATCATGGCTGCGAATATATGACCGGCGGAACTGTTATTATTCTTGGAAAAACCGGACGAAACTTTGCTGCCGGCATGTCGGGCGGCATAGCGTATGTGTACGATGCAGACGGTACGTTTGCCGAAAACTGCAACCGTGAAATGGTCGGTCTTTATTCTGTCGATGACCCGCTTGAGTTTGCAGAACTTCACTCTATGATTGAAAGGCATATCGCCTATACCGGAAGCGAACTTGGCCGTGCAATTCTTGATGACAGTGATACTCTCCGCCAGCGGTTCGTCAAAGTCATATCGCACGATTACCAGAGGGCTCTTGATGCGATGGCCGAAATCAAGGCAGCAGGGATTACTGGTGATGAAGCTGTTATGGCTTCGTTCGAAAGAAATGTTCATGATCCGGCACGAGTTTCAGGAAATTGATATCGAAAAAGGGCTGTACAGCACTGTTTTGAAAAGATTAAATTATTGATATGGGCAAAGTTAAGGGTTTTATGGAGTACCAGAGAGCATTGCCTGCAGACAGGGAGCCTCTCGAAAGAATAAAAGATTGGCAGGAGTTTCATAAGGAAATGCCTCAATCTGAGTTGCAGAACCAGGGTGCACGCTGTATGGATTGCGGTACGCCTTACTGCCATACAGGGTTTATGCTCAGCGGGATGACAAGCGGATGCCCGATCCACAATCTTATTCCCGAATGGAATGACTACGTCTATAAAGGATTCTGGCATGAGGCTTATGACCGGTTGATGAAAACCAACAACTTTCCGGAGTTTACCGGAAGGGTCTGTCCTGCTCCATGCGAGGGCTCCTGTGTGCTTGGGATTATTGACCCTCCAGTGACTATAAAGAACATAGAGTACTCGATTATCGAGCATGCGTTTGCTGAAGGGTGGGTTGAGCCGAAAACAATTGCCTATAGAACGGGTAAAAGGATCGCTGTTGTCGGATCGGGTCCGTCAGGACTTGCCTGTGCAGACCAGCTGAACAAAGCCGGACACAGTGTAACCGTTTTCGAGCGTGACGACCGTATCGGCGGACTCATGATGTTCGGTATTCCCAACATGAAGCTTGACAAGAAGCTTGTTGTTGAGCGACGTATTGATCTGATGAGAAGAGAGGGAGTCATTTTCATGGAAAGCACGGAGGTTGGTGTCGATTATCCGGCCGACAAGCTGCTCGAAGAGTTTGATGCAGTGGTGCTCTGTACAGGTGCCACAAGGCCCCGCGACCTTTCTGCCGAAGGGCGGGAATTTTCAGGCATCCATTTTGCAATGGATTTTCTCCGCTCAAGCACCAAAGCACTGCTTGACGGGAATGCACCGGTTCTTTCTGCTGCAGGAAAAAATGTTGTTGTTATAGGAGGTGGAGATACCGGTACAGACTGTGTCGCCACATCCTTGCGCCAGGGCTGCAGGAGCGTCATACAGCTCGAAATTATGCCCAAACCGCCACTCGATCGTCAGCTCGACAATCCATGGCCTGAATGGCCGAAAACCTTCAAGGTCGATTACGGGCAGGAGGAAGCTGCGCTTGTACAGGGTGACGATCCAAGAAAGTATTCCATGATGACCAAAAAGTTTCTCGCCGACGAAAAGGGCGCGCTGAAATCGGTTGAGGTTTCCCAGGTGGAGTGGGTTAAAACTGATGGACGGTATTCTCCTCTCCCTGTTGCAGGTACTGAACAGGTTATTCCTGCCGAGCTTGTGCTCCTTGCCATGGGCTTTATCGGGCCGGACGAGCATCTTCTGCAGCAGCTTCAGGTTACACAGGATGAACGCTCTAACATCAAAGCGACTGACAAAAAGTTTCTCACCAACCGTGAGCGCATCTTTGCTGCCGGCGATGCCCGTCGTGGCCAAAGTCTTGTGGTCTGGGCCATTCAAGAGGGACGTTCAGCCGCCCGTGAGTGTGACCGGTTTTTGATGGGTGAAACCAGTCTCCCCTAAACGATTGAGGGAGTTTATACGTTATAGCCCGTACATCATTGAATTTATTCTTAATCAGGTAGGCTTATGGAACAGCAGAAACTCAGGGAACTCCTCGAAACGCTTCACCGGGAGCTTGAACAGGTTGATTCCGTTGATAAAACCACAGTAGAGGTTTTAACGAACCTCCGTGAAGATATAAGCAAGCTTGTAACTGAAGACGGTGGTGCTGTTCAGGAAAACGAATCTCTTATGGAACGCATGAGCGAGGCTGTTGATCATTTTGAGGCCGGCCATCCCAAATTGAGTATGGCCATTCAGCATGTGCTGGATAGTCTGGCAAATATGGGATTTTAAAGAACTGCATTATTAACATATTGAAGGCTCGAGTGTTTCATGACAAGAGAAACGGGAAAAGGTAAAACAAGGGGTGGTAACGGTAACAGCACCGATCAGGTTTTCTGTTCATTCTGCGGAAGAAGTGCTCAGGAGTCCTCCAGCATGGTTGCCGGTCCGAGAGCATTTATCTGCGACCGTTGCATTAAAACATCCTATGAGATCCTGCGCAAGGAGCTCAGTGCCATACAGCAGCCTGAGCGACCTTCAGAAAAGCCGTTTCAGCCACGCCTGGTAAGCCCGAAAGCTATCATGGACTCTCTCGACCAGTATGTTGTCGGTCAGGAGATTGCCAAAAAGTCGCTTTCGGTAGCAGTGTACAATCATTATAAAAGGATTGAATCGCAGGAATGGACGCGCGATGACGATGGCGTTGTGATTGAAAAGAGCAATATTCTTCTTATCGGCCCTACCGGCACGGGAAAAACTCTCCTTGCCCAGACGCTTGCCAATCTGCTCGAAGTTCCGTTTTCAATTGTTGACGCTACTTCGTTGACTGAAGCCGGGTATGTAGGTGACGATGTTGAAACCATTCTTGCCCGTCTGCTTCACGCTTCTGATTTTAATCTTGAGCGTGCCGAGCGCGGTATTATCTATGTTGACGAAATTGACAAAATTGCCCGTAAATCTGCCAATGTCTCCATTACCCGCGATGTTTCCGGCGAGGGAGTCCAGCAGGCCCTTCTGAAAATACTTGAAGGTGCTGTTGTTGGCGTTCCGCCTAAAGGTGGTCGCAAGCACCCGGAGCAGCAGTTGATCAATATCAATACCAAGAACATTCTCTTTATCTGCGGTGGTGCCTTTGAAGGCCTCGACCGCCTGATTGCAAAAAGAGTTTCAAAATCCTCAATGGGTTTTGGTGCTAAGGTCAAGCATGGTCAAACAGGCTACGATCCTGAAATCCTCAAGCTTGTCATGCAGGATGATCTGCACGAGTATGGACTGATTCCAGAATTCATAGGTCGTCTGCCTGTCATTTCCACTCTTGATATGCTTGATGCGAAGGCATTACGCAACATCCTTGTGGAACCTAAAAACGCCATTACCAAGCAGTACAAGAAGCTGTTTGAAATGGATGATGTTGATCTTGAGTTTACCGAAGAGGCTCTTGACAAAGTAGTCGCCATTGCCATTGAACGCGGCACAGGGGCTAGGGCATTGCGTTCGGTTCTTGAAAATGTAATGATCGACATTATGTTTGATCTTCCATCGATGAAAGGTATCCATAAATGCGTCATTACGGCCGATACAATCGAGAATAAAGCAGCTCCGGAGTACGTTTCAGGCACGAGGACTCAGAAAAAAACCGCATAATCTGCAAAACAGGGGCAGTCGCCCTTTGCATTTTATAAATGATATTCTATATTTCGACCCATTCGAGAGGGACGATTAGCTCAGTTGGTTAGAGCGCTACATTGACACTGTAGAGGTCAGTGGTTCGAATCCACTATCGTCCACATCACACACACACTAAAGGCCTGCAAAGATATGACGTTGCGGGCTTTTTTTATTTCCCCTATCGAATAATCAGCACAAAAGAAAGTCTGGAATCATCCCCAGATATTTGGCGAGCATGTGGCAGCCATGTTGGCTGGCGGTCAAAGGTTCATTGATTACTTGGTGTATGTCGCCATCGCCTATGATGATTTATTTCCTCAGGTTTTCAGCATCTATCATGATTTATGATAAACGTGTAAGTTTGCTGAATATGACGTATATTTCCGAGGTTCGTAGCATTTAGGAACTTATGGTTCTATGGGGTGTAAGCAGCGTTTTTATACCGGCCCATAAAGACGCTGAAATAAAAAGAGATTTATAGTATAAGTCGCTGAGAATAAGGAAATTAACAGCGTTTTATATGATTTTGAATTTGCGGCTTATATGGGTTGGAATTAAAAAATCTGCGATATAGGCAGATACATCTAATTATTGTTAGCGGAGAAAAGGAAGATAAATGGATTGGCAAACAATATTCAAAGAAATCGAAGACAAACTTATGCCCCATTTCCGCTGTGACGTTTGGGAACGAGGTTTGTACTACTACCTGCTCAGGCACACCCGCATTGCCGGTCTGGACGCCACCACCATTCCGCTCTCTGCCATATCAGGCACGCTCGGATGCTCTGAATCTCAGGCAAGGAAATCTATCAGGTCACTCGCCGAAAAAGGCTGCATAGAGCTTGAGCAAACGAGAAAAGGACACTATGTCAAAGTCTTCCTCCCTAATGAATTGTCCCTACCCTCGGTTCAAGAACAACCTGCCCTCAACATCGAAGAAATCGACTTTTTCAAGAATCGAGAGTATCTTGATGTCTTGCTGAAGAGAGAACAGAATCAATGCTTCTATTGTCTTCGTGAGATAAAAGAAGATTCCTGTGAATTGGATCATGTCGTATCCCAGCTCAATGTTGGAGATAACGGATATAGGAATATTGTGGCCTCATGCCATCAATGCAATACCAAAAAGCAGGGCGGTAGCGCCGAAGACTTCATCAGACAGCTCTCCCGAAAGAATCTGCTCAGCGAAAAGGAATTCGAAGGTAGGATACAGGCGCTTGAAGCCCTTAAAGCTGGTCAAATAAAACCTGAGATTAACCGCTAACAACGCCATCTAGCAGCCTGTCGGATTA